>Ga0156114_121_pt1 | contig 1066 bp, 1 predicted proteins | sample RifCSPlowO2_02_FD_107767 | JGI IMG/M metagenome (GOLD analysis project Ga0156114, IMG submission 107767) | Candidatus Magasanikbacteria bacterium RIFCSPLOWO2_02_FULL_43_22 | reverse complement strand
CTGACGTTGGTTTTGACTATTTCCGGCAAGTTTTTTTCATTCACCGCGCCGTCAATTTCCGTGAATATTTTTGGATATTTAGTTGTAAATTTTTTTATTTTAATCAGCACTTCTTTGATTAGCGCTTGGCCTTGAAATCCAGGATAAACCGCCATAAACATTACCGCGTCAAGTTGGTTTAAATATGGTTCTATCGCGCTAACAGGCGTGTCTGGATTTAAGATAATGCCGACCTGCCATTTTTTCTGTCCGAGCTCGCGGGTTTTTTTTATCATGCCGCCAACGTCCGGCGCGGTTTCATAGTGGAACAATACCCGTTTGACTTGTTTGATATTTACCCATTTTTTTACTTCCGCGAGCGGGTCAGCGACCATCAGGTGCAACTCAACATTTAGTTTGCGCAGTTTTTTGACTACAACCGGATTGGCCCAAGTAACATTCGGCACGAATTTTCCGTCAGCGATATCAAGCTGGATTTGTTTAACCGAATCACCCAGCCCTTTCATTTGCTGTAAAAATTGTTCTTCGGTTTGAACTAAGACAGAGGGAATTATTTGCATATGTGCGAACTTACGAAAAGGATACGAAATTACGAACTACGAACTACGAACTACGAACATTTGACAACTCTAATTTTTTGAGTTTCTGTAGACGACGGAGGCGGCGGGTGATTGGTTTGAAATCAGTTTCTAGAAATTTTTTTACAATGGCTTCTGCTTCAACGGGGTTTAGAGCACTCGCGGCTAAACAAAGTATGTTGCCGTTATCATGAAGGCGCAGCATTTCCGCCCCCGAAACACTATAGCCGATAGACGCTCGCGCGCCTTTTATTTTATTGGCAGTGATGCACATGCCGTGTCCGCTGTGGCAAATCAGAATACCACGGTGATTGTCGTCTTTAACCACCGCACGGCTTACTTTGATGGAATAATCAATCGCGTCATCTCCTTTAACGCGTTTTGTTGGTCCTAAATTTTCCACTTTTTTTTTAAGTTTATTTTTTATATAAATTTTTAGCTTTTTTTTAAGTTCAAAACCCATATAATCAGACCCGATGTAGATGGTT
>Ga0156114_126_pt2 | contig 1450 bp, 1 predicted proteins | sample RifCSPlowO2_02_FD_107767 | JGI IMG/M metagenome (GOLD analysis project Ga0156114, IMG submission 107767) | Candidatus Magasanikbacteria bacterium RIFCSPLOWO2_02_FULL_43_22 | reverse complement strand
CAGCGAGAATAAATAAATCGGCACAAAAATACTTATCATGCTTTCAGCCAGATTCATAATAAAAACCGACAAATACATCTCATTCATCTCTTTGTCACAGAAAAATCGGTGGTGGCGGAGGAAATTTGGGAACATAACGAATATTTTGGCTTAAATTACGCTAGTTATAATATCACAAAACATCCCTATTGACAAATAGACGATTTTGGAGTATAATTTATTATTACTCTACGATGACAAATGGTGTCTTCGGTGGGTAAGTTTACAATCGGAGGTAAAAAATGGATTCGGCCACGTTGGTCCAGTTGCTGGTAGCCACCGCGTTGGTGGATCAGTCGGCGCCGCCCTGTTGGCGGATGAACGAACTGCTCGGTGCGGTGGAGCGGCTGGTGATGGTGACTCTCGGCGACTGCGCCGGGTACGCCAAGATCGCCAGTCTCGCGCTCGCGGAGCTCGGTGAGCGGACGGTGAACCCTGCCGTCAAAGTTCTGCTCAAGCTGGCTGTGCTCAACGGCCGTCGGCGGTGCGACGAGGAGGACACGTTGTCGATTCAGACCCTCTTTGATGAGGCGGCCAGGGAGATCGACATGCTGGAAAAAGGACCGCATCGAGATCGTTGCTTCTCGTTCTTCCTCTACCAACAGCAGGTCTTCGGATCTCGGTGCGGGTTCTATGGTCAAGCTTCGCGAGCTGCCAAAGCCACGGCTGGTCTAAGTGCCAAGCCAGAGGAACGGGCGATTTCCATGTATCTCGCCAGTGCGTACGCCATGTACGCGGCGATCGTGTCCGGGGTGCAGGAGGAAATAAACACGGCGTTCTCAGATCTTCAGGCCGAATTGCTACACTTGCAAGCGGACGTGGCTGACACGGCGTTGGAGATTCAGTGGGCCAGGGGCAACGGCCCCATCCACTTGCTCCAGGCCATGACACTCCTGGGCATCATCGACAACGACACGTGGATCGCACACATGCATGTGGTGGCGTCCAACGAGGTCGCACTGGGTGGTGCGTTCGCGCCTGGCATTCAGGTTCTCAAATTGGAGAATAAGCGCAGGTGTGGAATGTACTACGAAGTCCGGCAGGACGCGAGCGTCATCATCGACGACGACAAGCAGTCGTCGGCCACCAAGGCCTGGACGCGGTTGATCTTGGCTCGTACCTACATGCTGGATGATAAGGTTGCGGCGCGACTTCAGTACGCACTCATCAAGCCTGTTCCGGATGCCCACATGGTCTGGGCGGTCGCGGCTCGTGAGTCCGCCGTTCTTTTACCCTCCTAGCAGTTCTTTCTACACACCTACCACCAGCCAGTCGGCTGGTATCGGTAAAAACGCGGAGATCTACGACTTCGCGCGAGGGAATAGGTACCCCTCGCTCCTTCTTTGTTTCTATTTCTATTTTAATGGAAGCAGTGAAGAATAAAAAAACCAGCGATTTGACGCTGGTTTTT
>Ga0156114_130_pt1 | contig 4401 bp, 4 predicted proteins | sample RifCSPlowO2_02_FD_107767 | JGI IMG/M metagenome (GOLD analysis project Ga0156114, IMG submission 107767) | Candidatus Magasanikbacteria bacterium RIFCSPLOWO2_02_FULL_43_22 | reverse complement strand
TCCCCTTGGTAAGGGGAGAGGTTTGATACCCCCCTCCTTAACAAGGAGGGGTGCCCAGATTCGCATCTGGGCGGGGAGGTGGGTCTCGCAAATTGTGTTGATCATTTTTTTTACCTTCGGATGCTGAAGCAGTTCCCGTGTATCAAGCTGTTTTTTTTCTTTTATTAATAAAACATTTTTTTTGCCTTTCGCGATAGAATTGCCAAAAGGAGTGGAATTTGAGATAATAAAATAGCCGGGAGTGTTTAAATCTAACCCCAAAGCGCGTTCAATATCGCGGGTGATATAGATGATTGGTGAGGATTTTAAGCGTTTTTTTAACTCTATCATAGCGGAGGCATTATAATTGATTTTTGACTATCTTACAAGGCCGACAAGGCTTACAACGCTCACAAAGCCTCGTAAGCATTGTCAGCATAGTAAGCCTCGTAAGCCTTATGGACGCAATCTACCAACAACTCAAACAATTTGGAAAAGTAAAACCAAACGAGCCATTAGCCAAACATACGACTTTTAAAATCGGCGGACAGGCGCGGTTTTTAGTTATTGTTGAAGACAGAGAACAAACGATCGGTTTGCTTAATTTTTTATCCGCCGAAGGAATTAATTATTTTATTTTAGGCGGCGGATCTAACCTGTTATTTTCTGATGATAATTTTGATGGTGTGATAATAAAAGTTACAAGTTACAAGTTACAAGTTACAAAAAATGTGGTAGAAGCCGATGCTGGTGTTCCGTTAGCTAAAATCCTTAACATTACCATGGAGCATGGCTTGTCCGGAATGGAATGGTCAGCTGGCGTGCCGGGCACGATTGGCGGGGCGGCGCGCGGAAACGCCGGCGCGTTTGGTTCTGATATTGCATCAAATGTTGATCGAGTTGAAGTGTGGCGCAATGGGGAGGTAATAATTTTATCAAAAGAAGAGTGTAATTTTGGTTACCGTTCCAGCGGATTGAAAAAAGATGGCGCTGTTATATTGAGCGTTTGGTTTAAATTTCCGGTTGGAAATAAACAGGAAATAATGGCAAAAGTGCAAAAAAATTTGCAAGCTCGGCAAGGAAAATTCCCGCCGTTTCCTTCCGCGGGTTGTTTTTTTAAAAATATTAAGCTGGATAAATGGCCTGGTAAAAAAGAAGATTTACCTCCGATTTTTTTAGAACGCGGCACTGTGCCGGCCGGTTGGCTGGTGGAACAAGCGGGCATTGGCGGTTTAACTGTTGGCGGAGCCAAAGTTGATGCCAGTCACTGCAATTTTGTGGTCAATGTTGACAAAGCAACACAGTCAGATGTTTTAAAGCTGGTTGAAATTGTTAAAGAAAAAGTGTATAATAAGTTTGGGGTAGAATTGGAACAGGAGGTAGAAGTGGTGGAGTGAAGGCAGTTTAATTTTGTTTGACAAGAACAACGTCTATTTTAATATTATGTCTTGGCGCTACTTGCGCCAGGATTTCTTTTTTTTGGTATCCTTTGCGATTTAAAACAACGCTATATTCGCCCGGTTCAGCCGGAAAAAAGTACCGACCGAACATATCGGTAACGTAATATGATAATAATTTGTTGAATTTTTTTTCAAATAAACTGACAAAAACGCCCGATAATGGTTTTTTTGTTTTTTCATCATAAACCACGCCGAATTTTGTCGTCTTAATTTTGTGGTTTAGACGCCAGAATAAGCACAACGTGATTATGTTCCAGCCAACAAGTAAATATGTCCACCAGATTTGAACTAACAATAGGAAAATTAAGGATGCAAGTGGAGCGCCAAATGCTATCAGTACGCACGCGCGCCTTTTATATTTTTTCCAGTAGAATTTTTTAATTGACGGCAGTGTTAGATTTGGATCCATCGGCACATCTTTGTCAATAATTTCATTAGCACGTTGGATTTTGATTTGTCCGCCTAAATAATCATCTTTATCCGGCCGGATTTTTTTGAAGTCGGAAGGAAAATCGTAGTCAGACTTGAGGACGTCTAATTGATATTCTCCCGCAGTTGGCAAAAAAAGATAATTACCGTCTCTTCCCGTTACCATTGTTCTGACTACCACTTTGTCTTTGTTGTAAAGACGCACCGTGCTTAGGTCCAGCGGTTGGTTATTTAAGGAGTTGTAAACTCTGCCCCAATCTTGTTTTTTCCGTCGGACAAATAGCAGCCCGAATTGGGTGAAAGTAAATTGAAAATAGAGTAAAAAATTTTGTAAACCAGCGGCAAAAGGCACATTCACAACGGCTATTCCCGCGACGATTGGAGATGTTTTTTTAATAATACATTGTTTGAGATAAGCTTCCTGTTTTGGTGTTTTTTGTTTTATTAATCCAAAAATATCTTTAACGCCGTTTATCTCAACAGTTTTAATCGTTTCTTGGGCGCAATCAATCGCCACCGCTGATTTGCTGTGAACGTCGGCGATGTTTAAATATCCGGCATCGGAAAAACATTTAGCCAGAGCTTTTTCGGTTTCAGCGGATATCTCGTCGTAATTATATGTTTTGTCTGTTCCACCGATACATTGCCATAGTTGAAGTGATTTTTCAGAGTATAATTGTGTGTAGTCTTTGAATTGGTCAATCAATGTTTGTTTAAGCGCCGGCATATCCCAAATCCAGTTGAGAGAATTTTTTTGATAACATTCAGAAAGTTTCGCGATGTATTCATCGCCGGTATACAACCACGTCGCTTCTGCTTGACAATCAAGAATAGAAAAATTTTCTTTGCCAGTTAAATTGCGAAAGGCGTTCGGCAGTTTGTCCGTCGCCACGTTGTCAACATAACAATTTTTGTAACGTGTAAAATATTCCCCATGTTTCATCTCGCCTCGTTTCTCCATATACTCTTTATTTAGCGCTTCCAAACAGGCGGCTACCTCGTCAGCTTGTTGCGGGCAAAAACTCGGATCTCTGGCGCAATCAATATTTTTAGCGCTGGTTTGCCACTGTTCGCTTGCCGGGTCAAAAAGTTTATAAAAATCCGACAAAAATTCTTCCGCGTCGTTATCTAAATAGCACTGTTTTACTTTTTGCCAGTAGCTTAATGTGTCACTTTCACCTTGATTATACTCCGCGATAGCGTCAAGTTCGCATTTGGCCGCGGCTGGCGGCGGCAACTCTAACGCCAAAGCGTTGCCGGCTGTTATCAACAAAAAAGTTAGAGAAAAAAATAAAAATTTTTTCATATTGTTGTTTAAAAACATCTGTGTTATACTTATACTATATTAATGATAACATTTTTTTATTATGATAATCAACATCAAAGCGACGAACATCGATTTGACGGACGCAATCCGTCAATATGTGGAGGAGAAAATGGGGGGATTAACAAAGTATTTTAGCAATATCACCCAAGCCGACATTGACATTGGCATGGAATCGCACCATCACCAGAAAGGCAAGATATTTTATGCTGAAGTCAACGCTCACACGCCCAAAAAAATCGTGCGGGTTCGTAAAAACGCGGTTAATTTGTATAAAGCGATTGATAAGGTGAAAGATCATATCAAAGTTGAATTAGGTGAAAAAGGCAAGCGGATGCAGGCGAAGAATAAGAAGGTGTTGAGGAGAACAAAGGAGTACGAAATCTAATTTATAGCAATTATTTTTTGTATGAAATTAAAAATCAGCATTTTTGGATAAAATACCGAGTACTTTTAAGTTTAGTGTTCAATGGCAGATTGTTTGTTTATATCGTTCCTAACCCCGCCAAAATGCGGGTTTTGTTTTAGAGTGGACAATTTTACCTATTTATGATATCATTTTGGGGTATTTTGGAGAAGTAAAATTACGGAAGAGTGCCCGAGTGGTTTAAGGGAACAGTCTTGAAAACTGTCGTGGATGAAAGTCCATCGTGAGTTCGAATCTCACCTCTTCCGCCAATTTTCACTTTTTGTGAAATTGTAAGATATTGCCTCGGCGCAAAGCGCCTCGGCATGGTATTTTTCCGCAATTTGAAAGGCATTTTTGAAATCGCATGCCAGCGTGCGGTCGGCAATGCGGAAGTTCGCAGAGCGAAGCTCTGGCAAAATGAAATTTTGCAAACCAATCTTTTTTCTTTCGCCTTTGGCGAAAGGTTGAGCGTATTTTTTCTTGATTGCTCAAAAACTAATTTCAAAACAATATGGACAACATAAATTTACAAACCAAAAAGATTTTTCTCTACGCTCGCAAATCCACGGACGAACCCGAAAGGCAGGTTTTGAGCATTGAGGCACAAATGTTTGAATTGCGAGAATTTGCGAAAAAAGAAGGGCTAAATATCGTCCGTGAATTTGTGGAAAGCAAAACCGCCAAAGAGCCGGGCAGAGAGATTTTTAACGATATGGTGGCAAGCATAGAGAAAAATGAAGCGGAAGGAATTTTAGCGTGGCACCCAGACCGCCTTGCTCGAAATTCCATAGATGGCGGAC
>Ga0156114_140_pt1 | contig 6618 bp, 3 predicted proteins | sample RifCSPlowO2_02_FD_107767 | JGI IMG/M metagenome (GOLD analysis project Ga0156114, IMG submission 107767) | Candidatus Magasanikbacteria bacterium RIFCSPLOWO2_02_FULL_43_22 | reverse complement strand
GGCTGGAAGCGAATTTTTGCGAGAATCCATGGCCGCCGCGCAAGTTTTATCCGTTTGAGGATGGCATGAGTTTTGGCAAAGACGAGAATAAGAGCGGGTTTATTAATGGCGGCGAATTTGCCGGTAAATTTGACGGCACGGCATTGCCAACGCCATATATAAATTATTCTTTGAGTTATTGCGCGGATGCCGGCAAGTCCGGTAACCTTAAAGATGACCTGCCATATCTGAAACCGATGTTGAATACTCCTTGGCAAGAGGTAATATCAGAAGCGCCTTCCACTTGTCAGTTTTCTCCAAAAGATATAATCGGATCAGCCCCTGTGGCGCAGCTATCAACTGACGCTGGCGCGCAACAAGTCAGTTGCAGCGCTGATAGCGATTGCCCGGTGTTCTACAACATGCCATTTGTCAACTCTGTACAAGCGGGTGGTTTTTCTGTTGATTGCAACATTGGGACACTTTTGGAAGTTCTTATGAAAAAGGATTGTATTTTGTATGAATTGAAAAACGGTTATTGCGGGAAAGAAATTTTTGAGGAGCCCAAGGCTGTGGTCACATATAGATCCTGTACAGCCGCTACAGTCGCGCAGGATTGCGAAGCGGATGAGGTTTGTAATGATTCAGCCCTTGTTAGCGTGGACTATAAGGTAGATGGCAACAAATGCATTCCCGGCGCCAAGAGTTCAAAATTTGAAGAGGCGGTTTTCTTAGAGCCGGATATTATCAAGCAATTTATTTTCTTCAATGAAAAAAATGATGATGTTATCGGCGTTAAGATTTTCAAGAATGAAAGGCGATTTTCCACCACGCAATGGTTAGATGACCAAAACATAAGTTTAGTCGGCGCCCAGTCCGCCAATTTTGGTGGGTATGACGCGGTAACGGACGGGAGTAATTTTTATATTAATTTCCTGAATATTGATGCTGACGGTAAGACTTACAGCAATATCTATTTGTTAAGCATCAACAAAACCGCGCAGAGCGACACGAAAAAAGTGTTTGATCAACTTTTGAAATCACTCAAGTTTAATATCAATATCAGCGATTTCGGTTATTGTTTAAAGGATTCAACCGATTTAATTGCGAAAGAACCCCTGCCGCTTAGCAAATACACGCCGGCCGAAAAGTGGCTGGGAACAATCACTGGAATCAAATGCAACAATAATTTTGATTGCAGAAACAGCGATGGCGTTCCAAAGGCCAGCGCGAGCGGCGTTTGTTCAAATGCCAAAACCAAACTGTTCCGCGATTACGCCCGTTTGCCGGATATTAAGACCGCGTTAGAACATTTTGAGGATTACTGGAAAAAGAACGGCGCTAAATATCCGGCGCTGGAATCAGGCACTTACATACCGGGATATACCGCGAGCAAATGGCCGTCATGGGGTTTGTTGGCCGGGAAAGTCAATGGTTTGCCGTTGGAAAAAATAAACAAATGGAGCGATTGCCCGGATAAGAACGCGGAAGGGCAGACTTGTTGGAACGCGGCGAGTTCAACTTTTTCTTGCCCGTTTTACGCGAGTGTTTACGAATATGAGGCCAAAGACAATGGAAAAGATTACGCCCTACATGGGCCGTTGGAGTATTTCACCACTGATAATCAAATTGTGCAAGAGAAACTTGACCCGGATGATGGCATCGCGATTGACACCAGCCATTTCACCACTGAACGCGCTTGCCAACCAAAACAGGTTTTGAGTCCGTTCGCGGCCAAGTGCGGCGATGGGCTGGTAAACATCGGGACAGAGGAGTGCGAACCACCGGGGAAGATAGAAAAAAGCGATGATGGTATTGTGGCAACAGAAGCAACAACTGGCAAGTGCGCTGGCGGTTGGAATAATTTTAAAAAGGACGCGGTTTGTTCCGGTAATTTGGATTGCGGGCTAAAGTGGAAAAATTATAAAAAAGAGGAAGTTTTTACTGAAATCGGCGAAGGGATTTGCGCGGTTGGTAATGATATAATTTATGATCTCATGAAATCAAAGCCCTCTGACACGCCGCCGCATTTGTGGGGTATTGCTTGTAATGGCAAAATTGGCAGTGTTGTCGGTAATTGTAAGGCGGCGATTACGGCTTTTTCTGCCAGCAGATTGGCCTTTGGCGGGACAGTTATTTTAAAATCGGATACTGTTAAACTGAAGGCCTTATTGAATAATCCAGGTTTAAGGTGCGTGCTTGCCGGCGGCAAGACGACGGATGGGCAGGCTGATTATTTTAGCGTGATAGGGGCACATTCCGCAAAAACTGTGTCGGCTAGCGGATGTAATGGTTACACGGCGGGCGGTGAGATGTTTGGAGCGTGTGGTTCTGGCACACAGGCTTATAAACTGTGTAATGATCAGTGCAAATTGGAATATAGCAGTTGTGAGTCAAAATATGAATGTGGAAACGGGATTGTTGAGTCCGGAGAAACTTGCGACGATGGCGCGTTGAATAATACTTACGGACATTGCAGAGGCACTTGCAACGGACCATACAGCAAGTATTGCGGTAATAATGAAATTGACAAGGATGCTAACGGGAAGAATTTGGAGTTTTGCGAAAATGCCGCTAATACATATGTGGCATATGGCACTGCAACCACGCGCACGAGGTTAAGAGTGGATAATCTTTCCAATACCGAACAAAAAGACAAGTGGTTAACCGAATGCAAGAAGGGGAATTCCGGTGCTTGTGAATTATCCATTAGTATTTTATCCGACACAATTAATTCTCTGCTTAAACAATCAGATTCTTTCGGCTATTGCCAAGGCGACCAGACATTAGCGTGTAAATCCGATGATGCTTGCAAAGTCCCATCGGCAGTATATCAGTTGGATGTGTCAGTTGCGGATTTCAGCAAAATTAATGATTATTTTTCATTGGTTTTAGAAAACAAAGGCCCGTGCGTTAAGACGGCTTATTTCGGCACGCCATATAGCAAAAACAAAGTATTAAGTTGCTCCTGGGATTGCCAAAACTACGGCGCGTATTGCGGGGACGGTTTGGTGCAAAGCGTGTCAGGTGAAGATTGCGATGATAAAGACAGCAACAACTTGAACTCCTGCAATAACGCTTGTTTGTGGGTGAATACTGCTTGTAAAGATGTGGCTATCTTCACCACTTCCACGTCGGAGACTGTTGTGAAGATTAAGAAGTCAAGCCAGAACGGAGTGTATCCAGAGTGCGTCGCCAATGTTGATAGTGGTTTGGGGTCAAGCGGGTCGGAGATTTGCCGCGGGTATGGTTTGTATTGCAAGAAAGTGGAGGGTAAGGTGGACCCATACGCTTATGGTGAGTTGAAGGTGGCAGATTCGTGTGATAGTGATTTGAGCATTTGGAAATTTTCATCAAATAATTCAGTTAAAGTCACTTGTGGCGGCATTTATGCTGGTTCGGCACCTGTAGCGCCAGCTTCTACCGCGGGGAAAGACACTTGCGGTAATGGCATTCAAGAAACTTATGACAAAAATGACGACAAGGTGGTAGAGAAATGCGATTTGGGGGCGCAAAACGGCATCGCTTGTACGCCGGAATACAGTAAGTCGTGTTCGTATTGCTCGGCTGATTGTAAAGAAGTGCTGACGAAAGATTCGGATAAGTATTGCGGGAATGAGGAAATAGACGCGAAGTGGTGGTTTAGCGGCGCACCAATTCTTGAATTATGCGAAACACTAACGAATGGCGATGTTTCCATTCCTGTTCTTAATGGATTTCAGTGGTCATCAAAAACAATATCTTGTGATGACCAAGGCTCTTACACCTGCACCAATGACTGCAAGTTGGTTGATAATTGCGTCGCCTGCGGTAAAAAAACCATAGAAAACGGCGGAGCTGTGCCAAAGATTGCGTTTTTGAATCCGATGTTGGGGAAAAGTCAAGATTGGCCGAGCATGGTGAGCACGATTAGCGGGGTAGAGGAAAATAATTATGTTGCTTTGTACAGGCATCCGGAATCTACGTCAACACCATTCCTCGGCTATACGCAACTGACAACTAAAAGTGCTGGAAGTATAGACCCGTCTTTGATGCACAAATTGTTTGTGGAAGATGTAAAGAACGAGAAAGGATTAGAAACAAATAAACTTTGCGATGGGCAATATAATTTACATTTTAACAGCAAGTGGATTTATAACACAAAATTTGACCCGGATAAGAGCAGCTTCAGCAATCTCTTGGATGATTATTGGCCGCAGATGAAAGATTACGGTGACTTGTTCGTCTATCCTGTCAACAAGGAGAAAGAAGAAATAAAAAACGAGTTTATTTATTCGCCAGCAGTTCCGGAAAATACCTTCCGCGTGGTTGTGAGATGGTCTGATAAGGAGAATTACGCGGATTTTATGGGGAATCTTTATCATGCTCCCCTTTCGTGCGGTGGAGCAAATTGTTCAACAATCAATTGGTTTGAGGTTGGTAAAGGTACTAACGTCGGGGTTTGTTCGTCAATTGGCAAAGTCAGCAGTTATTGGAAACCAAACTGTTCTGCAGCCACCTCGATTGAAAGTAACGCAGGTGTTTGGGTACACGATTTGGTTAATTTAGAAAAAACATACGCGCAAGCAATGACCATCGCCGCTCCGCCAACAGGCTCCGCACATCCGCCATTCGCATTCTTCGTTGAAGCAGTCGGCGAGTATATAAGCAATTATTCCAGTTCGCCGGATGTGGAAGTGGAAATTTACACCTATCACCCTGGCCAGATTCCTGACCTGTCAGTTTATAAGCCGACGCAGGTATTTAAAATCAATGCGGCGTTGAAGAGCACCAGCGCTTCAGCGCAGTACTGGCACGTGTTTAATTTGGTGTATAAAGATGGCAAATATGAAATCGCGTTGATTCAGCCGACTTTAAAAAATGGCGCAATAAAGACCGGTTGGTGCGAGATTCAAAACGATATACCGGATGAGCCCAAATGTGTTTTAGTAGATTAAAAATATGAAGAAGTTTCTATTTATCGCGATTATTGCTATAATAATAGCGGCGCTGGGAGTCGGCGGATGGTATTTTTTGCTACGGGATAAAAAAAATGACATCAACGCGGTCATTACTAAAAATGAAAAAACGGAAACCGCGCCGGCTAAACCGGAAGTTGACGCTGGAACTTTGGAATTATTGAAAAAATTCGCCGATGATCAAGATAGGGATGGGATAAAAGATGAAGAAGAAAAAGCGCAAGGATTGAACCCCAACGAATTTGATTCGGATTTTGATGGTTTGAGCGACAAATTGGAAATAGAAAAATGGAAAACCGATCCGCTGAAAAAAGACACAGACGGCGATGGGTTTGGCGATGGAAAAGAAATAATCCGCGGATATAATCCGTTGGGAGCGGGGAAATTGGAAGAATAATTTTTTTATAATTTAAGATACTAATATACGAATAGAGTACTAATGATACTAATGAATACGAATATTTAGCATCAAGGGGTATTAGTATCCATTAGTATCATTAGTAAATTAGTATATTTGTATATTTAATTTGTATGTTTGACGATCAACCAATCAACAGCACAGGAGTTACTCCGCCGGGAAATCTGCCTGTTGGCGAGCCCGAAGATATGTTTGACGGAGTTGAAAAAGGCGGCGGGGTTAATTCTGCGCCAGCCGACGCGGCAGAATCAAACGCGCCAGTTTCATCACCGTCTGCCTTGGGCGCCGGTATATTGCGTCCGAAACAGCCGGAAGCGCCGGCAGTTGATTATAGAGTTTCACTGGCGCCGCCCGCATCCGCTCCTATGGCCGCGGGTCAAGCGCCGGAGATGTATAAGATAAAAGAGCCGGCTTTGACACGAGGTTTGATTACCATAGTAATTGTATTAACAGTGGTCGCGATTTTAGGCGGCGGCGGTTGGTGGATTTATAATTCTTTTGTTAAAACCGACAATAGTTTAGATTTAGGAACAGAGATTGAAGCGCCGGCAATAAAAACAGATGAAGCGGTGGTCGCGCCAAGCGAGGAAGAACCGTTGGTGACGGTTGGAGAAGAAGAGACGGCGAGTCCGGAATCAGCGGCAGCTTCAGCCGCGGTTGATGTGATTGACGAACAAATTTTATTCGGCGAGCCGGTGGACAAAGATGGCGATAATTTGGATGACCTTAAAGAGGTTGAATTGGGAACCGATCCGGCGAATTGGGACACGGACAATGATGAATTGGGAGACGGAGATGAAATTTTAATCTGGCAAACCGACCCGTTGAATCCTGACAGCGACGGTGATTCATATTTAGACGGCGCGGAAGTAAAGAACGGCTATCTTCCGAGCGGGCCGGGAAAGATTTTTGAACCACCGAAAGAATAAACAATACTAATATACCAATACAGTACTAATGATACTAATGGATACGAATATGACAAAAGGAGGGGAGTTGATATATCCGGAGTTATCATACACGCTAAACGGAATTCTATTTTCCGTACACAACGAAATTGGACAGTACTCTCGTGAAAGACAATATGGCGACGCGATAGAAATGAAACTAAAAGAAAAAAGTTTGCCCTATAAACGGGAATTAAGAGTATCGGACAGCGGAAATATTATTGATTTCGTTATTGACAATAAAGTATTACTTGAATTAAAGGCTAAACGGATGCTGGTAAAAGAAGATTTTAATCAAACCCAGCGGTATTTGCAG
>Ga0156114_120_pt1 | contig 7896 bp, 11 predicted proteins | sample RifCSPlowO2_02_FD_107767 | JGI IMG/M metagenome (GOLD analysis project Ga0156114, IMG submission 107767) | Candidatus Magasanikbacteria bacterium RIFCSPLOWO2_02_FULL_43_22 | reverse complement strand
CTCTCTAAATAAACTTCTTGAGGCATAATGCGACAGCGCAAATGTATTCCTTGATTCTAGTCTAATCCATGTCGATAACCCAATAAGATGAAAAAAATTTTGTATTAATTGGGGCACCTTCAATTCTTTAAATAAAGTCAATTGATTTTTTTTAATTTGGCTGCGATACGAGTGCGATTCCATCAAATCTTTCATAAGCTTGCCTTGGGGTTTGGTTAACAGTTTGCCCAATTGGGCTTGAAAATATTTTTTGTCCCATGGTTTAGTTTCGTCGTTGACGACTGGTAATCCAGCGAATTTAACGGTGTGTTTGTCTAATAGCTGGTCTGTGTTTCCTTTTTTTGTTTTTATCTTAACCGCTATCCCAAGCAATGATAATTCTTCTTTTTGCAGTAAACTGGGCTCTGGCCAAGCCGAAAGTTTTATAAAATAATTATCAAAATCTTTATTTTGCCCGATCTTTTTTAATTCATCTAATAACCAACCTTTTGCCTTGTCTTCTATACTATCTATATAAACAGCCAGGTGAAAAGCGGCATACAGCCCCTTGTATGCTTCACAAAATTGATTATAAAGTCCGACTAATTTTTCATTGGTTAATTTACTAAGACTTACTTTTTCCAGCTGTTTATTAATATCTAATAATTTTTTTTGTGATTCAATAAATACCCGATTCATTTTTTCTGTAAATTTTGGATTACTCTCTAGTTTCTCTTCAATTTGTAAGCTACAATTCCAAACCGCCTTTGGATTCATGCTGTGTATAAAGGTCATTCCCCTACGAGTAGTTAATCTCTCTTTGATTGTGCAATCAAAAACTTTCTTAATGTCTCCTGTTGAGGATATCATCATGTAATTTTTCCAAAAATCGGACTCCCGCTCTACTAATTTTACCCATTTCAAAATTTTCATATCCGTCTTATTAAACCATTATTAGAATACATCATTTCTTTAATTTTTACAATGTAATTTGGTTTGTTGAGTTGGTTTGTTGACTTTTTAATAATCCTTGTTGGGTACCTAAAAAATATCCTTATACAAAAACAAAAAAATCAACAAATTGATGTGAAATCAAAAAAGCCGCGGCAATTGTTACTGACGAAGGCGGCACCCTCTGCCATGCCGCGATTGTTGCCCGTGAACTCAAAAAACCCTGCGTCATCGGCGTAAAAATCGCCACCAAAATTTTCCATGACGGCGATTTAATAGAAGTGGACGCAGACGCTGGGGTGGTAAGAAAGTTGAGCTAAAAACCAGCTACCACTATCATGGATGTGTACAAGACTCAACCTTGACAAACAAGATATTAATATATAAAATTACCAAACTCTGTGATATAATATAAACAACTTAATATAAACGAAATTTATGCGTCTAAATAGATACATGTACAACTTATCAACTTTGGCTAGAAAAATGGGATATAATTTTAATGAAACAAATGATGAACGGGTAATTAAAATGAAAAAAGAAATTGACACAATTGGCAGTGTAGAATTTAAAATTGAACAATATCCCGACGGATCGTGGACTGCCGAATCGACAAATTTTGATGGCATTATAACTGGTGGTACTAGCACCCAAAACATCTCTTCTTCTATAAAGGATGCTATTTTTACGTACTTTAAAATTCCTGCTTATCTTTGCAACGATATCCTCTTACGAGGAAACAATGAACCTATAACAATAAAACAAAACGTCTATGCCTAGTAGAAGTTTTTCTGACATTACACAATCTCAATGGATTAAGGCATGTACAAAATTAGGATTAATTGTGGAAACGAAACATGGCAAAGGAAGCCATGTTTTAATTAAGCATCCTAACACAGAACATAAATACACCATCCAAAACAATCTTCACAAATTTATCAACATGAAAATCTTCAAAAAAATGTTAGAATGGGGTTTTGACGAAGAACAAATTTGGGATGCATTGAAGTAATAATAGTTTTTTTCATACTACCAGTGATTGACGAATTCGCCCCCCCCCCAATTTTGAGTGAACGACGGACGAAAAAACAAAAAATGATACATTTTATTCATACAAGCCTGTCATAAATATATGACTTTAAAAATAAAAAAACGAAGCAAAAAAAATCTCCCGCTTGCCGTAAGTTCCTGCATTTGGGGCTATTTGACAATGTTGGAAAAACAGGGTGTTCCCATCAAAAACGCCTATCTTTTCGGCTCATGGGCAAAAGGGACGCAGCACAAAGACAGTGATATTGACCTCGCGATAATTTCGCCGGCATTTAAAACTTGGGATAAAAAAACAGAAAAACTAAGCCGTGCCATGCGTATGGATTTTAGCCTGATTGAGTCTCACGGATTTCATCCCGGACAATTTAACCCGAAAATAAATCCCGTGGCGCATGAGATACTAAAATACGGAATAAAAATAATATAGAAAATACTCCGACAAAGTTGTCGGGGTATTTTTTTGTTGCCTTTTGTTAATCATTTGTTGTTAATTGTCAGTTGCCGATTGTCAATTATTCCACAACAATCGTACCAAAATTGCTTGGATTCAAGTGATCGTGATATTTCCAATTGCCGACAAAATCAAATTGAAACGACCAACTTTCACCAAGCTGTACGCCCTTACAGGCGTCAAGGGTGCTGCCAAGACATCCGCCGGTGGTTGGATAAGCGGTGTGGGTCGGATGAAAAGCTGACGCCGGCCACATGGACTGCGCGCTTTGGTTTTTGAAAACAACTGTTTCGCCTTTTTTGATCGTAAGCGTCGCCGGTGAAAAACCGGAATCAGTATAGGTTATTATTTTTTCTTCAACGACTGGAACGGCTGCCTCCGGCTGATTTATTATTGGGGGAGCTGATGGTGTCGGCTGGTCTGCCCCCCTGAAGATAAAATACCCGCCAAAAATCACAATGATAATAATGACGATAGTGATGATTATTTTATTCATATTATTTTTTTAAAAAATTAATCCGATTGATAATTGCTTGTGGTAGAGAATCAACGAATATCGCCAGCGCCGCGGCCAAAAGCCCGATATCCCGCACCGTTATATCACTGATGCCGCTCACCGCGAGCACAATAATTAGATGGACAGCGCCGACAAGCGCCGCGAGCCAGGTAAAAATATCCGCCAGCAAAAACACGCCGATGACAATATCAAGAATCGCCGCGCCAATCATTGCTTGTTCTATCGGAACTAACAGCAATTCATTCGCCCATGGCTGTAAATACCCGCCCCACGCCTCCGGATTTTTCAAAATCAAAACCCCAACCCACAAAAAAGTGATTGCCAACCCGACTCGCAAAATGTGAAAGCTGGTTTTGTTCATAGAATAAGTATCACCCCCATCAACCAAATAGTCACGGCCGACATCAAACACCAGAAACACCACGCTTTAATCACTCTCCATTGCAAATAGGTAAGAAACAGCGACAGAAGCGATCCAACCGCGACTGAAAGTTTAAAAATAAAATTCCAAAACATGAGCGGCTCAACGCCAATTACTAAAAATCCAGAAATAAACAAGGCCGTGATGTAGAACAACAAACCTAAAATATCATTATGAACTCCGAAGAGCTTGCTGTATTTGCTTTCCAGAACCAAACTACAACTTTCGCCAATCAAACAAACCGGTTTTTCCGCGGCCATTCTTTTGCGGATAAGATAAACTGTTTCACTTAAACCAACCGCTGCCAAAGTAAACAACAAAGCATAGGCTGTCATAATAATCCGATTGTTCCACCGCCACCGAACAGAATAGCGACACTGGCGGCAAACAAAATCAAATCAAATTCCCAACCGTTTTTATCCATCGCCGCGAACGGAACTTTCCATTTCATTATTTTCATTCCCATGGCGCCGACCATTATAATCGCCAAAAACAACGCGGCAAATTGCGAGTAGATGCCAAGCGCCAACCCAACGGCCGATAAAAACTCCACCGCGCCAAGCGCCAATATCGCTCCAGCTGGCGCGCCCATCATCTGCGCCATGCCTTTTGTGTTCTTAAACTTCGGCAAGGAGTGATAAATAAAAATTATTGCCACTGCCAAACGAAGAACGAAAAGTCCGATGTTGTTGTATTGCGCCAATTGTTCTAACATAGTTTTACGATTTAATTAATTAATTTAAACCACGGCCTTCTTTTGTATAGTATACCGTATTGATCTGGATTGCACAACAATTTTTTTCTAAATCCACAAACTATTTATTGAATTAATCATACGCCTCCCGCCGATGGCGAACCGTCAAAATCACCAAAATTATTATATTCCCTCTTTCATCAAGATCAAAAATAACTCGGTAATCGCCAACACGAAAACGGTACCGCCCGCCGGAAAAATTTGTAAGTTTTTTGGCGTAATGCAATGGATTGCTTTGCCGACAGTAGAAGTCAACTTTATCCAAAATTCTTTGCGCTGTCATTTTTTCTATTCTTTTCAAATCTTCAGCGGCTTGTGTCGTGTAATGCGGGAGAGAAATCATATTTTAATCAATCCCCAGCTGTTTTCTTACCTCTTCCGCTGTATAGTATCTACCTTGTTTATAATCATCGCGCGCTTTGGCAATGTCAGCATACAACTTTTCCAAAGTGGCGTTTTTGCGGCTGATTGGCTTGACTTCAAAAATCGGCTGGTTGCGGTTCATGATTAAAAACCGCCAATCATTCTTAATTGATTTACGGTAATAAGAAGCGATATTCTGGCGAAACTCCTTCACACCGACAAGTTTGGTAACCATATATTTTTATTATTTATTAAGGTGTATCTTAAGTGTACACCATATTAAAATATTTGTCAATAAAACCCCCCCCGCAATCGGAGGTGTCGTAATTTTTTCCCGCCACAGCTGGATCCCGCTCACTGCGGGACAATCTTTGAGTCTTCCAATTTTTTTATTTTAATAACCCCACTATCAACAACGCAACTATATTTGCAACTTTTATCATCGGATTAATCGCCGGACCGGCGGTGTCTTTGTATGGATCACCGACTGTATCACCAGTCACAGCGGCTTGATGCGCGAACGAACCCTTGCCGCCGTAATTTCCGCTTTCAATATATTTTTTCGCGTTATCCCACGCGCCTCCGCCGGCTGTCATGGAAATCGCGACAAACAAACCGGTGACAATTGTTCCAACCAGAAGGCCGCCTAATGCCGCGGCGCCTAAAAATATCCCAACTAAAATCGGCGCGACAACCGGAATCAATGCTGGTAAAACCATTTGACCAATCGCGCCTTTGGTAACAATATCAACGCATTTCGCGTAATCCGGCTTGCCGCGCCCATCCATAATTCCGGCAATTTCTTTAAATTGCCGGCGCACTTCTTCCACCACTTTGCCGGCGACTTTGCCGACTGACTGCATTAACAACGAACCGAATAAATATGGTAGAAGACCGCCGATAAATAATCCGGCCAAAACTAACGGGTCGTCAATTTTAAATACTGACGAAATTCCGCGCTCAACTAATTTATGCGTGAAATCCGCGAACAAAACCAACGCGGCCAAACCGGCGGAAGCAATCGCGTAACCTTTGGTTACCGCTTTGGTTGTGTTGCCGACCGCGTCCAACGGATCAGTCACCGCGCGAACTTCCTCGCCCAATTCCGCCATCTCGGCAATGCCGCCGGCATTATCAGTGATTGGACCATAAGCGTCAATTGTTACGATTATTCCGGCCAAAGATAGCATTGCCATAGCCGCGATTGCCACGCCATAAATTCCGGCTAAATTAAACGCGACAAGCACTGCCGCCACGATAAAAATCACCGGCAAAGCGGTTGCTTTCATTGATACTGCCAAACCGGTGATGACATTTGTGCCGTGTCCGGTTTCAGAAGCTTTGGCAATTGATTTTACCGGCCCGTATTTTGTTGAAGTATAGTACTCGGTAATCCAAACCATTAGTCCGGTTAAAATTAAACCGGCTAACGCGCTTCCCAATAATTGTTTAACGGATAATCCCAAATCACCAGCGTAAGCGCGGCTGGCGAAATAAAAACCGATGAAAGCCAACACTCCCGCCGCCACCAATCCTTTATATAACGCGGCCATGATGTTTTTCTTTTTGCCAAGTTTGATAAAAAATGTTCCAATAATGGAGGCAATAATTGAAATTCCGCCCAAAATCAGCGGAAACATAATCGCGGATTCATTACCTTTGAAAGTTAGGGCGCCGAGCACCATTGCCGCGACAGCCGTAACCGCGTAAGTTTCAAACAAATCCGCGGCCATGCCGGCGCAATCGCCAACATTGTCGCCTACATTATCCGCGATGACCGCCGGATTCCTCGGGTCGTCTTCCGGAATTCCTTTTTCAACTTTGCCGACCAAATCCGCGCCAACATCAGCGGCCTTGGTAAAAATTCCGCCGCCAATTCTGGCAAATATAGAGATTAAACTTCCGCCGAAGGCTAAACCAATCAAAGAATTAATATCTTTAAAAATTAAATAAAAACCACCAACACCCAAAAGCCCTAAACCAACGACTAACAGACCGGTAATTGATCCGCCCTTAACAGCCACATCAAGCGCTTGTTTAAGCCCCTTTTTCGCGGCTTCGGTTGTCCTAACATTGGCTTTAACAGAAACACGCATGCCCAAATAACCGGCTAAACCGGAAAATGCGGCGCCGATCAAAAATCCCAAACCTGTTTTCCAACCCAAAAACCACCACAACACGGCAAAAAATACCACCGCGACTAAAGCAATCGTGCTAAATTGGCGTTTTAAATACGCTTTCGCGCCGTCTTCAATCGCCCGCGCGATCGCTTGCATCCGATCCGTGCCGGCCGGCAACTTGTTTATTAAAAAAATCAGCGCGATGCCGTAAACAATCGCCGCTACTGCCGGTAGAAGAACCAAAAGCCATGTTCCGAGCATAATATTGAGTTAAGAGTTAGATGGTTTAACGGGGTATATTATAGAAAGACGGACGATAAAAGTCAAGATTGTGTTTTGTAATAATCAGTGTTAAACTTATTTTGTACCAACCCTATAAAAAAATGTTAGCAAGTTTATCTACCCTGTCCAAAATCTGCTAAAACAAAATTTTAATCCGTTTAACATTTCATAAACAAAATATACATCCTCCGCAAAAAGACGGCTGTGTAAACAAAACAAAAAACCATCCATATTTCTATAGGTGGTTTTATTATTTTTGCAAACCCATCTCCCTAAAGTGAAAAGTTGTCACCTTGGGGAGTTGGATGGGCTTGCGGCGCGCACCCAACGAGAGATTGGATGTCGTGTGGAAGAAACGGAAGGTGGATGGTTCGAGCCGCATTCGGCTAGAGCCGGTTGCGCTCGCCCTCGCCGTTCGGCGGCACATCGACGGTCTCGGCGCGGCAACCGTCCGGCGCTTTCTCATCGGCCTCGGGGAGATCGATGCAGTAGCTCCTGTTCATGACGTAGTAGTGTGCGGTGAGGAGCGGAAGCATCTTCTGTGTGTGCTCGCCAAGAACGCCATCGACGATGAGCTCGCCGCCGGAGTCAAAGCCTTCAAGGAACATGGCCGCCTGGATTCTCTTGATAGGATCCACCCCACCTGCCGACGGGTCGAAGAAATGGTTGGCCATGTGCTGAAGCACTTCCTCGTTCAGTTCTCCGGTCTGCTCGAGCTCCTCGTGCGCCTGAAATGCCAACAAGGCATTCCGTGTGTGCTCGCCGAGGTCGCCGTCGGCGTTCAGCCGGCCGCTCTTATCGTAGCCAGTGAAGATCAGTAAGGCCTGCACATCTTTGACCAGCCCGGGAGTCCACTTGGTATTCACGTTCCATCCTCCTCATCTTTCTTGACATCTCGTCTAGTATTTCCGGACACCATGCCCGGCAACTTGACGTTAATATATTTACATAAAATGTTAAAAGAGTCAAGACACGCCGCCTTTTTTTAAAAAATAAAATGACATGTGG
>Ga0156114_139_pt1 | contig 13344 bp, 16 predicted proteins | sample RifCSPlowO2_02_FD_107767 | JGI IMG/M metagenome (GOLD analysis project Ga0156114, IMG submission 107767) | Candidatus Magasanikbacteria bacterium RIFCSPLOWO2_02_FULL_43_22 | reverse complement strand
CGGGGTGAAAGAGTTGAGGCAAAGGTTGGTGAGGGTGGAGAAGTATGAGGAGTTGGGAAAAGAGTTAGAAAGTCTGTAAAGTCCATAAAGTCTATAAAGCCGAATCATACTTTAAAGACTTTTGACCTTAGGGACTTTACAGACTTAAAAAACTGCCGGCTATTGACAAAAGCCGGTTTTTCGTGTATAATATTGTCCATCGGAAACGGTCAATCCAGCGGGTTGCTGGGTTAAGCCATTTTGGCGGCCGTTTTGTTTCTGTTCTAGAGGAGGATAAAGTGATCTCTATGCAAGGGTTTCAGCGGGGAAGTTCTGAAGGGCTCGTGTGCGCGGTTCGGAAGGGCGGGTCGTCTGACGGTACGATCTTCTACTTCCAGGAGGGCTCGAACCGTCGGATCAGTGGCGTGTTCGAGGGGTCGTTCGGGTGCGACACTCTGGAATTCGGCAGTGTGGAGGCGCGCAAAGCCGTGGGCCTAGACCACGACCCCCGCGCCAAGGTGGTCATCGGCCACCCGCTTCTTTCCGGCCAGCAGTAGGAGGCCAGCTTGAGGCGGTACGCTCATTCTATTATTAAGGATGGCGACTACGCTGGGACGTTGGTGGCAGTGGATCTTTGGGGCGCAAAGCGCGAAGCGAACGGTGTTGTCACGGTACCGGTGTGGGCGTTTCATGACGCTCATGTCGTTCCATCACCACTACCAGTTGCCTCGTTGTCTCTTCCACCCGAGAGACTCTCTACTCTTCGATTCCCACCCAAAGTCACTCCTAGGGTGACCTAGTTCTTTCCACTTTCTTCTTCCCCCCCCAATCTCACCTTTGGTGTCAGGAGGATGAACAAAAAACCACCTGCCACTCACTTTGTTTCTAATAAATTAATTAGAGATAAAGTGAGCAGGTGGTTTTTTTGTTTCTGTCATTGCGAGGAGGAGCTCGCGCGACGACGAAGCAATCCAGTCGGGTTTATTTCCGATGGTCATACTTTTATTTTTTTAAGTTTTAAAATAATTAAAAAAAATTCTATGATATCTTTTTTAGAAAGTTTTGACTTGCCGACGCGGCGATCTATGAAAGTGACAGGCGTTTCAATAATTTTGAATCCAGCCTTTTGCGCGCGGTAGAGCATTTCTTCTTGAAAAGCATAGCCATTGCTTTTTATTTCATCAAGCGGGATTGATTCCAGCGTCCGGCGGCGGAAACAGCGGAATCCGGAAGTAACGTCTTTTGTTTTTATTCCTAATAAAAAGCGGGAAAACCACATTGCGCCATTACTCGTTAGTTTTCTGTACAATCCCCAGCCAATGATTTTTCCACCAGGGATTTTTCGTGAGCCAATGACTAAATCAGTGGTTTGCGCGGCCTCAAGCAGTTTTGGCAGATCATCCGGGTCGTGGGAAAAGTCCGCGTCCATTTCCAAAATGAAATCAGCGCCGATATCCAACGCTTTTTTAAATCCTGCGATATATGCCGAACCCAGTCCGAGTTTTCTTGTGCGTTCAATTAAGTGAATCGATGGCGGTCGTTGTTCGGCGGGGTTTGAAAATTGAAAATTGAAAATTGAAAATTTTTTAACGATCTGTGCGGTGCCGTCGGGCGAGTTGTCATCAACGATTATCAATTCTAACCCATCAATTCCAAGAGAAAAAATTTTTTTAATTATTTTTTCTATATTTTCCGCTTCGTTGTAAGTGGGGATGACGATTACTGGCTTCATAGTTTTTATACTGTCATTGCGAGGAGTCCGCAGACGACGAAGCAATCTATCGTATTTCGCCTAAAAATTTTCTTTTGGCGCAGGTGACAGTATTTTTTAAAAGCAATGCCACAGTGATTGGCCCGACTCCGCCGGGGACAGGAGTGATATGGCCGGCTCGTTTGGAGACTTCCGCGAAATTGACATCGCCGTGGATTTTTTCATCCGTGAAAGAGATGCCGGCGTCAATTACAATCGTTCCCCGTTTGACCATGTCGCCGCGCAAGAGATTATTTCTGCCGACGGCGGTAACGATAATTTCCGCCTCAAGGCATTTTTCTTTGAGGTTTTTGGTCAAACTGTTGCAGACTGTTACAGTCGCTTGTTTGTTCAACAAAATAATCGTCAGCGGTTTGCCGACCAGCGGACCGGCGCCGATAATACAAATGTTTCGTCCTTCAACATTGATTCCAAGTTCTTTTAAAATCGTTTTGACAGCGTATGGGGTGGGGGGGAGAATAAATCCCGTTTTCTTCATCAGCCGGCCCAAGTTATCATTGGTCAAACAATCTACGTCAATATCCGGATTGACAGCATTCAGCACCTCCGGCGTGTAGAGTTGTTGAGGAAGCGGGAGTTGGACAATCAGGCCGCAGAGTTTGGCGTCTTCCTGAATTTTTTTAATTTCTTCCACCAATTGTTCTTTGCTAATGTCGGTCGGAAATTTATGCAAATTAAAATCAATGCCGACCTTTTCCGCGGCTTCTTGTTTTTTTCTGACATAAGTCTGCGACGGCTTATTATCACCAACCAAAACAACAGCCAGCTTTGGATTAATTCCAGCGGTTTTTAGCTCGTCAACCCAAACTTTGACTTTTACCAAGATTTTTTCCGCAATCGCTTTGCCGTTTATAATTTGCGCTTGTTTTTGTTTGAATGGCATAGTGTTGATATTTTAGCATAAAAGTTAAAAACTGCAAGAGCGCTAATCAAAAAACTCTCCGATTATTACCGGAGGGTTTTTTGATGTATTTTAGTTTATATCGCCAGACCATCTAAAAACGCCAAGTCCTCCGTCGTTCCGATATCGTGTCTTTTAAATAATTCAACCACCTTTCGTTTGAATTCTTTTTCCTTAATATCTTTTTTCTCCAGCCGTTTAAAAATGTCAGAAGTATAATCTGCCAATTTATCGTCAATATACGACTTTAATCTGTTTTCCAGATTGGCGTTTGCATCTTTAACCACCAAACTTATCGCCTCGTTGATTCTGGGTAATAAAAAACTATCAGTATATTCTAAAAGCTGGCCATAAGTTACAGGTTTCTCCCAATCCGTTTCATTTAGTTTTGAATTATTTTCCATATCTAGAAGTATAACATCATCAGTATTGATGAGTCAAATTTAGGTAAGGCAAAAGGCCTGTTTTATTTGGATTGACTGGCGGCAGGTGAGGATGCCGCCAGTTTGAAAGAACGATGTGGCTATGGCGAAGGAGCGGGTAGCGAGTAGAGAGTCGGCGGAGGTTCTGGCAGTAACAGAGAATCAAGCAAAGGATCTCGCAACATCAGGCAGTTCATCACCGCGAGTCCTTGTTGCGTTATGAGATGGTCGGCAACCCTCAGTTCCTCCTGCGCGGCTCTCTTCTCCTGTTTGCAGTCATCGTTGCTGTCCCGACACTGGGATAGATGTGTTGCTACCAAGTCGAGTCGTTCTTGATTTCGTTTTCTATTCGTGTCTTCGACGTAGGCAAGACTCACCAAGCATCCGATGATGCATCCTATCACAAACAAGAACGAGTACATGAAAAGTTCACCTTTCATTTGTATGCCTCCTGTTTTTTACTTTCCCTAACCATCCGCCATGGATGGTTTTGCTCGGGAGCAGGGACTTGAACCCCGATAAGCAGATTCAGAATCTGCTGTCCTACCATTAGACGACTCCCGAATAATTATTTTTTAGTGGGTGAATACCCGTTAGCTACTTCCATGCCATCTGAATACCCATCACCATCACTATCTTTAAGCCACGTGATTGTGCCATATTCAAGCTCTTTTGCTTTGCTTAATCCGTCTTTATCTCCATCGGCTTCCATGCTGGTTTATAGACGAGATAGCATAGGGCGGAAAATGTGTTTTCCCCCTGCGAAAGGGGAGACAGAGTGGGTATTCGCGAACACTCGTTGAGACCCCTCCTTGTTCCTCCCCTACGAGGGGAGGAGACAGGTTAATAGAATTTAATTGACAATCTCTCCGCCAAGCGATGAAGCCAAGTCTTTTAATTCATCATTTTCACTTTTAATTCTTGCTTCTCCATTTAAAATAAACTCTAAACGAATTCTTCCGCCAACCAATTCTCCCAAAATCGTTTCTAGATTTTTTTGGCAGAGTTTTTCCATCAGTTTGTCACGGTGAAAACTGAAGCCAACACCTACTTGAAGTGTGTCTCCGCTTAACTCTATAATCTGCGCCATCTTTAATATAAAAGACAGAGAAGGGAAGCGAGTTTCCACGATTTTCAGAAATTCATTCCACTTGTCATTGATATCTGTGATTGTGTAGCTCACCTCTTTGCTTACAAGTTCTCTAACCCGTTCAACAATAGTCTTTTTTTGCTCTCCGCTATCTTTTTTATCTCCCTTCGGCAAGCTCAGGGCAGGCGTTATCTCCCTATCTCTATTTATCTCTTTTATTATCTTACCGTTGCCACTGCCAGCTCCACTATCGCCATCCTTATCTCCACAATCCCTATCTTCACCAACACCCGCCCCTATCACCGCCATTTCCAGCGGCAATTGTGGCAAAGGAGAGGATTTGATTTGTTGGCGTTTAGTTAATAGCAAGTCAATCAATTTGACCAGCTCGTGTTGACTGATCTGTTCATTTAATTTGCGCAATTGTTTTTTAGTTTTATCGTCAAGATCAAACCCGACTGTTTCCACCTCCGCTCCCGCTTTAGTTATTAACATCACGCGCAATAATTCAATTGTATCATAAGCAAACTGATGCAAGTTTATCCCATCGTCTACCAACTGGTTTATCAAAATCAAAGCGTCTTTCGGTTGTTTTTCTATTATTGCCGCGATAAAGCGCAGGGTGTTTTCCGTGTTAGTGGTTGGCAGAACAAGAGAAGCGATTGCCGTGGTGATGGTTTTCTCGCCGGTAGCCATAATTTGATCCAGCAAGCTGATGGCATCGCGCAAACACCCATCGCTTTTATTGATAATTTTACCGACAACTTCTTTGTCTATTTTTATTCCTTCGGTTTTGGCAATTTTTTCCAAATAAATTTTCATCGCGTCATGGCCGATTTTTTTGAATTCAAATCGTTGACAGCGCGAAATAATGGTTTCCGGCAGTTTATGAAGTTCAGTCGTTGCCAGTACGAAGATTACATATGCCGGCGGTTCTTCCAATGTTTTTAACAGGGCGTTAAAAGCGCTGGCAGAGAGCATGTGGACCTCGTCAATTATGAAAATTTTGTATTTTGACTTTGTTGGTCGGAACTGCGCGTTATCAATGATATTTTCGCGCACGTTGTCAACGCCGGTATGGCTGGCGGCGTCGATTTCAATCACATCAATTGACCGCGAGGCGCTGATTTCTTCGCAAGAAGGACACTCATCGCATGGTTCAAAATCGTCTTCTTTGCGGTTTGGGCAATTAATCGCCTTAGCGAGTACTCTAGCCATCGTAGTTTTGCCAATTCCGCGCGAACCGGAAAACAAATAAGCGTGCGCTACTTTGCCGCTCGCTATTTGGTTTTCAATGGTTTTTACGATGTGTTCTTGTCCGGTAACAGAAGAAAAATTCTGCGGACGGTGTTTATGATAGAGAGCCATAATAACGAAGTCTATAAAGTCAAAAAGTCATAAAGTCCGTAAAGTACTTTATAGACCTTATGACTTTATGGACTTTAATGACTATTTAAGAGTGGTTATATTATAGCCGTTTCGTTTTAATCAGTAAACCCCTGTATTAACCTCTATTTTGGCAATAAGGGCAAGATATACACAGGGGGGCTTTTAAGGGTTGCCTATATATACAACTTATGGTATGATATCTTTGGTTTATTAAATAAGTCTTAATAATTTTGCTATGCCAAGAAAAGCAAATCCAGCCCTGATGAGGCCGCTAAAGCTCTCAATGGCGTTGGAAGCAGTCGTGGGAAAAGGCCCGTTGCCGCGCGGCCAAGTGGTAAAAAAGCTTTGGGAATACATCAAAGCCAATGGTTTGCAGGACCAAGTCAACAAGAGGAATATCAACGCTGACGCCAAATTAAAAGTATTGTTTGGCGGCAAAGACATGGTTAACATGTTTGAGATGACAAAGTTGGTTTCCGCTCACATGACGAACTAAAATTAGTGGGTAATAAAAACAGTAGAGACGCATTGCAATGCGTCTCTACTGTTTTTATATTACATTATCCACCGCGCCCCAGGCGCTGGCGCTATTTCTCGGCACAACTAAGACAACCTCGTCGCCATGGTTGCCTTTGAAGAAAGTGATTGAAGCGGTTAGAACTTTATAGGTTTTTCCTTCGGCTATCGCGGTGTATTGTCCGCTGTCAGCGTTAAAAATAAGTTCACCGGTCACTCGTCTGCGCTCAACCGGACCGATTTGTTTAAAGATAAAAGAGCCGTTTTTGGTAATTGTTAATTTCATCAAATCTCCTTCCACTAATTTTGACTTGCTGGCGTAGTTCGCGGGGACGCCGTACTCTTTGCCATCGTTGTCAATCATTTTTTCTCCATTAAAGTTGCCTTCAATTATTTTTTCACCGGTTTCCAGCGTTTGCGCGCTCACAATACCGGTTGGTTCGTTGGATTTAATTACTTCGCCATTCAAAAGGCGTAAAATTCCGTCTAGTTGATCTTTGACGCGGTGAATCGCGATTTTTATTTGTTCGGTATTATTAACAGGTAAATCTGGCGCTGTTTTTATTTCTGATTTTTTGATGTCTGGCGCGGCTGGCGTTGGTATTAAGTCAAATAAAGCGTCGTCGCCAAACAAATCATCCGCTTTTTGATTCAGGATATCGTTGATTGTGTTCATAGTGTTTGTTTTAATTCCAACTCAAAATGCTCTCTTAGGTGGTATTTTTTGTCAATGACAATCTTTAACCATATAAACAATCCCAGTACAACAGAGTTTAAAACTGTTGGGATTAGCTTTGCGCTGTCATAATTTAGAGATGATAGAATTTTTGGTATTCCCACAGTCGCGAGAATTACTGAGAACATACCAAGGATAATTGTCAAATGGAGAACAATTATTCTTTTATACGGCGCAAACATCGTGTACATGATATTTGTTTTTTTGGATTCATTTTTGCCAATGAAGTTTTGTTTATATGATATCCAATGGCTGGCAAAAAGTCCGGCGGCAGAAATGAAAATACCCAGCGCCGAGATATTATAACTACCAACATGGTCGAATAATCGGAAGATGGCGGGGAATACCCCGAAAATGAAGAAAAAATAGCCGGATAGGAATCCGCCATAGTGAAAAATAAAAAAACCCACCAAAAATGTACGTATTATGGCGGCTGAAGTTTTTTGGGTAAATGGCATGTTTTTTGAGGATTCGTCAAGTGCAATCATTTTAGTTTTTAACATTTTCATTACAGTAATGACCCCGATGATTAAAGTCTCTAGCCAATAAGTATATAGGATATCAATTACGGTCCAATGCAAAAATAAAACCCCAAACAAGGGTAATAGGTTAGCATATACCAGCGCTTGAGTGCTTTTGTCTTGTTTTAAAACTATGTTCATTGTGGTCAATTAAAATTTTAGGAGTCCGGAGTTATGATTTTAATTTGTTATGCAAAAGTTTATAAAACACAGATTTCCATGATTTCCAGGATCGACCAGGATCTTGGCGAATCCGGATAATTCTGATAATCTGTGTTCTATCAGCGCTGTCAATTCTACAAACTCGCTTCAATCATATTTGTCTTGCCGCCGCTTTCCGCGACCCCCAGCTTCGTGCGTTCCATGATTTCCGCTTCCACAATCGCGCGGTCGCGGCCGTATTTCAGGCGAGAGAGCTCTTTAATCGCAGTGGCGAGTTCTTGATTGCCTGATTGCGGTGGGAAAGTTTGCATCAGAAATGGTTTAGAAGCGGTGTTGTCAATCAAAAGTTTTGTATACCAAGCAAACATTGGCGTGTTGAGCAAATCATACGAGCCAAAAGTCGGCGCGAACTCTTTAGCCAACACTTCCGAATCATCCGGTCCGATCCGTCCGCAACAAATTGTGCCAGCATTGCCCAATACCGCGTCGCGGATTCCGGTGTGTCCCTTTTCGTCGGTTAATTGGCCCAGGTATTGATGAGCGATAATCAAATCTAAACGATATTTACGGGCTTCGGACAAAATAGTAGAGATTGAATCAGTAATAAAGTTTTGAAACTCATCAATGTAAAGATAAAAGTCATTGCGTTTTTCTTCCGGCAATTCAGCGCGCCCCATGGCCGCCATTTGCAGTTTGGCGACAATAATTAAACCAAGTAATTTGGCATTTACTTCGCCGGTGCGTCCTTTGGCCAGATTAACCAGCAGAATTTTTTTGTTATCCATTATTTCTCGGAAGTTAAAGCCGGATTTTTGCTGGCCCATAATATTTCGCATCATTTCATTTTCTACGAATCGCCCCACTTTTGAAATCAAATAGCCGAGCATTTCAGATTTATGAAAGTCGCTGGTTTTTGCCATTTCTTTTTCCCAAAAAGAACGCACGACCGGATCCTTGAGTTTTTTCAGGTATTGTTTGACGTAATCATCATCAGTAAACATTCGCGGGATGTCAATTATCGTTCCGGTATCATTAATATCAGCCATCAATGTCAACATTACATTGCGCATGTTATGTTCAAACATCGGTCCGATCATTTCCGGCGGGAAAAGTTTGTAAAAAATCGCGATCATTTCCTGAACGGCAAAATCTTTTTCATCATCGGTTTTCGCTTCCAGCATATTTAATCCAACCGGCCTAGCCATATCCGATGGATTGAAAATAACAACATCATCAGCGCGTTCTTTAGGGATATGTTGCAAAATATATTCAACCAAATCGCCGTGCGGATCAACTACGCATACACCGTGGCCGGCTTTGATGTCCTGCACCGCCAAACTGGCAATATATACTGATTTACCGCCGCCGGACTTGCCGATGATATATAGGTGGCGACGGCGATCCGACTCTTTCATAAAAACATTGGTGCGACTTCCGCGATAATCAACATAACCAAGAAGTAAGCCGGCGGTTGGCAAGTTTGATGGCGGTGGGGCGCGCCGGCTGGTCAACCATTTTATATTTGGCGCTTCAGTGGAGTGGAGAGGTAAGTGCCAAAAACCGGCCATTTCCTCGGTATTTAACACCAGCTTTTTTTTCTCATTAAACGAGCGGTAAATAAAATCGCGAATCAACAAAGATTGTTTTTTTGGCACTGACGCGTAGAATTCATTGCCGTAACGATAGTGATTGTATTGGCTGAAAGCATTGATTAGGTTATCTAAATTGAGGCGTGCCATTTCCGGATTATCAGACGCGCTTAATAATCTAATCGTAATATCCACACCGCCTTTAGCCAGCTTTTCTTCAATTCCTTTCAACATTTCCTCTTCCATCGAAGAAAGCTGGTATTTTTCTTCCGGCTTGTTTTCTGTTTTTTTGGCTGATGGCGATATTATACTGCCGATTTCTTTAAAGAAATTTTTCAAACCGCGGGTGAAAGCATTGCCGCGCGTGACAGATTCAAATTTTTCGCCTTTTTTGACTCGGCGCACAATTTGCACGCCTTTTCTGCGCCATTTGCGGTTCGCGGAACGAACAATGAATTGCACTGCCATTGCGCTTTCTTCCGCGAAATTTTTTCCCAAAACACTAAGCACAACATTCAACGGGTCCGAATCCATTTTTTTGTAAGTTTTGAACGGGAAGACATGTTTTTGCCTGCCGCTTAAACACGCTCCCGCGATCGAGCTTTTTTCCGTAAAGATGTTATAGTCAGTCATCTCTTCAATTTGCGCGTAGGGGTATTGAGAGTGAATTTGTTGTTCAATAAACGGCTGAAGTTTGCGCGGCACCGCGACATAAAAGTTAATTAGATTTTTGTGCCCGACAATTTCAAAAGAAAAAGTGTCAGTACGACCTCGAATCCAATTCATAATCCCGCGCTGGGCGCGTAGGCCGGCGATGGAAGAAAAGAAAGTTTCTGTAATTGCGATTTCTTCCCTAATTTGTTCCAGTCGGTCGTCTTGCCCAACTTGTCCGCCCTGTCCCTCGGATTTGCGTTCTTTGGGAACTAATATTTGCAGAATCACTTGATCAAACGCCTTATTTTCTTTCAGTTTAAAATGAAAAATCGCGCGCAGGATAAACAGAACACTGACGATTATCGCGCCGAGAAAAACAACCGCAAAAAACGACATGATGATTGGATCAGTCAACAACGAAGATGGCGCGCCAGTTTCAAACATATGTTTGAACAGTGTGTTTTGTTATTTGTGTTTTGTGTTTTGATGTTTATATCGCAAAGCCATTATTTTATCCGCCTTTATCTTCGCTTCTTGTTCAATAAAAAAGCGATTCACGCCAGGAAGAGTTTTCAGCCATTGGATCAATAGGCGAATGATGGCTTTTGCTTTAATTTTCGTCTGCCGCATCACGTTTCTGATATTTATCGCTGTTTCCTCGCCTTTGATTTTGAATTCTTCCTTTTGGATTGTATCCAGCTCATTAAACGCGTCTTTAAGGTCTTCTTCCATTATTTTTTCAATATCAACAGTAAGCTGGTCTTTAACCAGCGGGATAACTATATTTTTTTTCTTTCCAACGCTCAATTTGTTTTTCAAGGCGTTGATTGACTCTTCCAAAAATCTTTCTTTTTTTTGCTCCATCGGCTTCACTTTAATTTCTACACTATCAAGAACGCCTTCCTGCGCAACAGAGTGGTGTTCAGTAGAGAGTTCAACCCCCGATTTTTTGACAGCTTGTTCAGCTGAACGATTGATGTCGGTTTGCATATTTACTTTTGCTATAGGACGTACCCATGACTCTATGCAGTAAACTCTGCCTATACGCCCATTATGGAGACCGCGTTATTAACCAACATGGTCAAAATGAAAATGCCGATTATCCACCACACTACCCACCCAATAGCTTTTAACGATTTTTTTAATCCCATCTTGCGCAGGCAGATGAGCCAGGTTATTAGTAAGATGCCAATGCCAAGACTTTTACTGCCGGTTATAGAAATAATTATGTCGAACCAAATTATCAAAACAAAAATACATACTACCCACCCAATAGCTTTTAACGATTTTTTTAATCCCATCTTGCGCAGGCAGATGAGCCAGGTCATCAACAAAATTGTTAGTAAAATTATAACGGCGAGATGTGCGTTGGCTATTATGGGAGCTACCAATGGTGTCATTAATTTTTGGCTGGTCAAGACACCCAAAACAATGAAGCCGCCGATTATCGCTCCTATCGTCCACACTATCCACGCCATAATCCCCGTCGATTTTTTGAATCCTGTTTTTAGAAAGCAGATGAGCCAGATTATTAGTAAGATTATTAGTAAAATAGGCCCACCAATTATGATAATCAAGTATGCTAGTATTCCATACTCATCTCCCGGGTTAAAGGCAAATGTCACGGCCGGTAGAAGAAATAAACCAAATAGGTTCAACAAAATAACGAACGGAAGTTTTTTCATAAGCAATACTTTAGTTTCATGAATTAGGATTTTAGATTTGCTTTGATTATATTACTTGTAATCTACGTAATCTTAGATCACTTTTGAGCCGTTAAACGAAATACGAACAGCGTGAAGATAACCAAAGCGAATATGATGTATCCGCCCATCAACACCCCAAATATTTTCAATGATTTTTTAAAGCCGATTTTTAAACCTATCAACAAGCAGGTGATTGAAGTGACAAGCATGAAAATGGCTCCGAAAAACGGAATTGCTGTGATAGAGAGCGCCAGCGGTGATGAATCGCTTGGATTGGATGCGAACGCGCTGGTTGGCAGGAGAGACAAAGATAGGAAATACAAAATGCCAAATAAAGGTTTTTTCATAAGAGCAGAGTTTGGACAGAATTTACATCTTTAATTATACCAAAAAAATAAAAAAAGAGCTATTTTACAGCTTGTTGATAAGATAATGCCCCATGTTTTTGTTGTTGACGGAGAAATAATTAGTTAGGCAATGTAAATTTTTACGCTTTTTGTTTTTTTTCGCTCGTCATTCAATCGCGGGGGGCGTCAATCACTATGGCGAAAGTGGGTAAAGGGGAACAAAAGGGGTGCCCCAGCACCAGAGCAAAGCTCGGTGCGGGGTAAAAATGCACCCTGTAGCCATATCATTTTATTAATTGGCAATGTAGGCAGTGGTTTTTCCTTTACCTGTCGCCTTAATCATTTTTATTTTCTTTAGTTTCTGTAATTGTAATTGCGCTGATCGACGTGGACAAGATAAAACATCTTCAACATCTTTTACAGCGATTCTTCCAACTTGGTCTAAGAAGTCAATAATTTTTAGTTGTTCCGGAGTAAGATAAATTTGTGATTTAATTTTCCCGTCAACATTACGGGTGGATAATGGTAAAACTCTGTTTTTTACTTCGTCAATTTCTTTTTTAAATCCTTTTACAAAATATTCTAGCCAGGAAGTTATGTCTGTACGTCGTTCATTATAAGTTTTGCCTAAATTGATGGCTTTGTAATATGATGGCCGATCAGTATTATAAAAATCTTCTAACGCGAACAATCGACGAAAATCATATCCGCGTTGGTAAAGTATTATGGTGGCCAAAGCGCGAGCTGTACGGCCGTTTCCATCGTTAAAAGGGTGAATGGCAGCAATTTCCATGTGCGCAATGGCGGCTACGAGTACCGGGCTTATTTCTTGTTTCTCGCTTTCTTTAAGCCAGGTAATAAATTCAGTCATAAGTTGGGGCACGCGTTTTGCTTCTGGCCCGGTGTATAGGGTTTCTTGGGGCATACCTATGCGTCGACGGACGACATAAATCGGGCCTGGTCGGTAATGTCCGCAATATTGTGGAATTAGAGTTTTAGATGTCACTAATTTATGGATTTTTAAAATTATTTTTTCAGTTATCGGCTGTTTTTCGGCTACGGTTTTTTCAATAAATTTTAAAGCATTGAGATAATTTTTTACTTCATAAATATCCCTATCCGGCGCGTCAACTTTTTTCTTGGCATAAAGTGCTTCTACTTGCCCCATGTTTAATTTATTCCCCTCAATCTCCGTGGAGTGGTGGGTCATGCGGATAATGGCTTGACGGCGTAATTTAATCTCTTGTTGCGGTAAAATTTTGGTACGATCAATAATGCCTTTGGCCTCGGCAATAGCAGTAAGGTCGCGCAAGATACGCGCAAGATACGCGCAAAGAAAAGTACTTTTTCAGTAGGAACAAAACCATCAGGTTTTGGGCGGGCGGGATGTAGCGAAGCGACGCATACCCAGTGTTCGTATAATAAAAGCATACCATTCGTGGTATGCTTTTACAAGCGAGATCCGCCCAGCGTCGTGTTGGGGTTTTATCCCCGTCGCCTAACGTGCGGCCTCCTTTTAAAGCTTAATAAGCGGATAAATTAGTTGGGGCTTCCATCATCT
>Ga0156114_103_pt3 | contig 15686 bp, 18 predicted proteins | sample RifCSPlowO2_02_FD_107767 | JGI IMG/M metagenome (GOLD analysis project Ga0156114, IMG submission 107767) | Candidatus Magasanikbacteria bacterium RIFCSPLOWO2_02_FULL_43_22 | reverse complement strand
TCCGCCGCTGCCGGAATGAATCGCGACAATGGCATTCTGGCTGTCATATTTCTCCGACATCAGGGTATTAAATTCCAACTCGCTGACTTGTTTGTTTAATGATTGATATTGTTTCTCAATTTCTTCTCTTAAATTCACTTCTTTATCCGCTTCGTCTAATTCTGCCATTTCCAACAAATCCTTAATTTCCTTCGCCAACTTTCCCCAATGCTCTTTTTCTTCTTTTAACCAACCAAGCTTCTGGCTTTTTCCCACCGCTTTTTTTTGATCAGACCAAAACCCCGGCGCGTTCACTTCCGCTTCCAACGCTGTTATTTCTTTCTCTTTTTCCGCCAATCGCAACATTGACTTGATGGCAACAAGTTTCTGATCTAACGCTTCCAAAGATTTTACCAATTCATGCATTTCCATATTGAATAGATATAGGACATAGGACTTAAGACATATAATACGAAAACATGTCCTACATCCGACATATTACACAGAAAATAGGCAAAAGTAAAGCAATAAAAACAGCCGAATTAATTTCCGGCTGATTTTATTACTACACAATATTTCCGATGTCCTACGCCATACGCCATAAGTCCTCGTCGTCCTGCACCATCGTTCGGTTTAATACATCCCGCCCATGCCTCCCATTCCTCCGCCCATCGGCATCGGCGGTTCATTTTTCTTCGGCATATCAGTAACGACCGCTTCGGTAGTTAAGAACATTCCGGCGATGGAAACCGCATTCTGTAAAGCGGAACGAGTTACTTTGGTTGGATCAATAATACCGGCGGAAACCATATCTTCATACTGCCCGGTTTGGGCGTTGAAACCAAAATTTCCGCTGTGCTTTTTCACTTCATTCGCCACCACCGCGCCATCATAACCGGCGTTAATGGCAATCAAACGCAAAGGTTCTTCCAACGCGCGTTTCAAAATACCGACTGCCACCATTTCTTCGTCATCCATTTTCATGTCATCCAACACGGACATTGCGCGAACTAATGCCACGCCGCCGCCCGGCACCACGCCTTCCTCAATGGCCGCCTTGGTCGCGCCAACCGCGTCTTCAATCCGATGTTTAACTTCTTTCATTTCTGTTTCCGTGGCCGCGCCGACTTTAATCACGGCTACTCCGCCGGCTAATTTGGCCAACCGTTCTTGTAGTTTTTCTTTATCAAAATCAGAATCAGACTGTTCAATCATTTTTTTAATTTGCGCCACGCGGTCTTTAATTTCTTTTTCCGCGCCTTTGCCTTCAACAATTGTCGTGTTATCTTTAGTGGCAACAACTTTTCTGGCATGGCCCAAATCTTCCAGACTTGTATTTTCTAATTTCAAACCAATATCTTCGGTAATCACTTTACCGCCGGTTAAAACCGCGATATCTTGCAACATTTCTTTTCGTCTGTCGCCAAAACCCGGAGACTTGACGGCAAGCACGTTAAAAGTGCCGCGCAATTTATTCACCACAAAAGTCGCCAATGCTTGACCTTCAACATCATCGGCGATAATCACCAATTCTTTTTTGCCGGTTTGCGCGACTTTTTCCAATACCGGCAAAATTTCTTCCAACGACGCAATTTTCTTGTCAGTAATTAAAATGCTCGCGTCTTCATAATCCGCCTCCATCCGGTCAGCGTTCGTAACCATGTAAGGAGAGACATAACCCTTGTCAAAACGCATGCCCTTCACGGTTTCAATTTCCATGCCGAACGACTGCGATTCTTCAACGGTAATCACGCCATCGTTGCCGACCTCTTTCATCGCGGCGGCAATCTTCTCGCCGATCTCGCGGTCATTGGCGGAAATCGCGGCCACATCGGCAATTTCGTCAACCTCCACTTTTTTGGAAATTTTTTCTTTCAATTCTTTGACTACCGCTTCAGTCGCTTTGTGCAAACCGCGGTTCAAGGCAACCGCGTTAACGCCGGCCGTAACGCTTTTCAAACCCTCTTTAACAATCGCCTGCGCCAAAACTGTAGCAGTAGTTGTGCCATCGCCAACATCATCATTTGTCTTGCTGGCGACTTCCTTGACTAATTCCACGCCAACATTTTCAAACTTATCCTCCACTTCAATTTCTTTCGCCACTGACACGCCGTCTTTGGTAATCGTCGGCGCGCCATAGCCCTTGTCCAACACCACATTGCGACCCTTCGGACCCAATGTTACTTTGACCACATTGGCCAAAATATCCACGCCCCGCACCAATGCTTGGCGAGCGTCATCATTGAATTTAATTTGCTTAGCCATAATAAAAATGCTTACAAGGCCAACAAGGCTTACAATGCTATCGGGGCCTCGTGAGCCTCGTAAGCTTTGTCAGCTTTGTAAGCCTCAATTTATAATTTACTCAACAATCGCCAATATCTTCTCCGCTGAAAGTATCTTATACTCCTCTTTCTCCACCTTCACTTCCTCTCCGCCCCATTTTTCAAAAATAACTTTGTCACCGACTTTTACTTCCATTTTCGCGCGCTCGCCGCTGTCCAACATCTTGCCCGGACCAACAGCCACGACTTCGCCTTCCATCTTTTTTTCTTTATCAACGGTATCCGGCAAAACGATTCCGGATTTGGTTACTTCTTCCTCCTTAATCGGCTTGACCAGCACGCGATCGCCTAATGGTCTTATGTTCATAGAACAAATGATTAAAAATTAACCACTATCACTCTATATTATTGAGTGCTAAATGTCAAGCACACATATCCACAAGCAAAAACAAAACCCCGCGGGCTTATCTGTCTGCCATGTCATAGAATAACAGATGCGGCGCCGGAATTTTATCCTTTGGACAAACCCGGCTTTGTGGCCAAGAGAGCCTTTTGGGCTATCAGCCGAAAACCGCCACCTGCCTCACCAACACAGCAAACTATACCGCGGGGCACCGGAGGTGCAAACTACCCATAGAATATGGTTTTTGTTTGGGGGGTAGCTCCCCGCTAATGCGGGGAAAACTTCTCTCCTCCAGCAGGCATTCTTTTTCTGTTCAAAAAAGCCCAAAGTAGGAGACAAGCTCAAAGTACCGTGCAGTTATGATTTCATGATGCCTGTCAGTAACACGAAATCTCTGCCGCGTACAACGCGCCTGTCGCCAACTCTGGGCTTTTGTTTTTTCCTCTTTGAAGCTACCAGTACCACCAACCCAAAGTTGGCGTTCCGCATTTCTCACATATCTATTATGCTCTATAAAATAACCCGTGTCAATGGCTTGTCAAGGGCAAACCACCCAAAAAATATTGGCTAAAAACAAACCAATTTTAACCAGCGGTGGATGAATTGGGGACAACTTCCCGCGCGCTTTTGAAGACTAAACCCCAAAAAATGCCTGTTAAAACCAACCCGGTGTATGATGAAATCAAATAATGATCAAGGAAGGCGAGAATAAGATAACAGAACACAAAACCCAGATAACAAAACACAACGATTATTTTCCAGCGCTGACGCGCATCAGTCTGTATTTCCTGATTCCTGATTCCTGATTCCTGATTCCTAACAAGTGATAAATGATAAATGATAAATGATATGATTACTAACAATAACAACACCGCGCCAACCACCCCGCTCTCCGCCAAAAAGAGCAGCCCGACATTATGCGCCGGCTGGTATTCCCATGGCAGGCGTGTTGGATCAATTTTTTGTAAATACGCGGTGTAATTGCCGGCGCCGACTCCCAGCCACCTGTTAGTTTTAAAAATTTCCCAACCCTCATTAAATCCCCGCGCGCGTTCGGCCACCGAAGCGACTTCATATGATGAAGATGTGAAAACGCGGACTTTCAGCGCGGGAAAAAGTAGGGCGGTCAAAATAATAGTTGATAAGATGAGATAGGAGATAGGAGATAGGAGATAAAAGAATTTTTTTTGCTTAATAACAATTAAACAATACAACAATAAAGCAATTCCCATGGCTAACAACGCCGACCGGCTGAAAGAGAAAAAAACGACAGAGATAAGAGATAAGAGATAAGAGATAAGTAAATAAAACGACAATCTTTCAATCTTACAATCTTTCAATCTTATCAGTATCAAAACAATCACCATCACCGCGTACCCGCCAAGCACATTCGGGTGAGAGAACGGCCCGTACGCCCTCAACCATCGTCCGATCTCTTCTCCAACAACCACTGACGTTCCCGGGTTTGACGCGATGTGTTCGGCTAACCCCAGCCACTTGAAAGCGAAGGTTGATTGAGAAAAAAATTGCCAGATGGCCAATAAACTCGGCAGAACCGCGCCCAAAGCCAGCCACTTCACCGCCTCGCTGAATTTGAGCGGACCAAGAGCGAACATGAAAAACAAGAGGAACGTTTCCATGACACGCAAGGATTGTTGTAAAGCCAAAGACTTTTCCACTGACCAAGTAATAGAGATAAGGAGATAAGAGATAAGAGATAGACACGCGAAAATAAATATTCTGTCTTTGGTCAATCGAAAATCCATTTTCCATTTTGATTTTTCCATTTTCCATTTTTTCCAATACCAAATAATAAATGCGACTACTGCCGCCCAAAGCAAAATTTCCGTCGCGTAAAAGCCCAACGTCGCGTATTCCATTTTCACGCCGTCAACAAAAATCTCCCGATAAATCCAAATTGTCTGCCAGGGGAATAGAAAAAGAAACGCTCTTAAGAAAAAACAAAGAGTGGATTCTAAATCGATTCTCTTTACTTGAAATACCATAGTAAAACTTATGACATATGCCGTAGGACGTAGGACTTAACTTCACCTACGTCTTACGCCCTATGTCCTATGTCCCAACCACTCCTCCCTATACTCCTCTCTCATATCATTCTCATGAAACTTCAACATCTTATCGCTGACAACAACCCGCGTGTCCGATTCGTTTTGCGCGCTCATATAATTCAACGCCATCCGCGCTTTCTGCGCCCCGCGCGCCTGCGCTTCCATCAAATCGCCGTATCCGCCGCCCCACATCTTTTCCAAAATTCGCTTAATCTTAATTGACAGCCGGCCGTTTTTAACTTGCCAACGCGAAATCGGTGTAAACGAAACGAAAGCGTTAGGTAACGACTTGCCGACCCAGGCATTCGCGCGCTGAATTTCCGCCAGCAAGTTATCCGGATCGTAAACCGGAATCAATTGCGCCAGCCAATATTTCAAATAAACATCATCTTCAATCGCGATTTTTTCCAAATTCAAATTATCATCCGTAACATAAAAACTCAAACAAATCCGATCTTTAATTTTTCTTTTGGTTCTCCTCATCCTGAATAAACTCAAAGTCAATGTGGCTAACGCGCGCGCCAGCCAAATCCGTCCCGCTTTGACCACCACAAAAACATCAATGTCGCTTTTTTCGTCAGCGAAGCCGCCAGCGACCGTGTTGCAGACAAAAACCGCGCGGATAAATGGCGCCCAGCGGATCTTCTTAATCCCCTTTACGGCTATTTTCATTTTCTGCTCAATAATTTTAATCTTGTCTTGTCTTGCCCCAACAATCGCCTCGCGGCCTGGTAAAAAATAAAAGCCGTGTTTGTGTTGAATTTGCTGAAGTCGCTCTAATTGTTCCAAACGTAACAAAAAATCAGCGTAACCTCCGTCATAATCAGTGTAATCAATGCCAAAACGGCGCAATTCTTCTTTCGTCAGCGGATAATCAAAAATATCAAAATACGCCAGCGTCCGCAAAATTGATTTTCTAAATTCCTCATCCATACCATCTATAGTTTACTCTAAAAGCCCCAAAAAACAAAAAGCGCCAATTGACGCCAAACACATTATCTTTTTTATCTCTTATCTCAATTTATCTCTATCTATTTATTTTTATTCTCTCATCACCGCCCCCTCCACCTCAACCTTGCCAATCGACAAGTCGTTTTCAACACTAATTTTATCATTAACTCTCATCACACTATCATCAACAACTACTTTCTCCGCGCTGATGTTCAACACCTGCTCGCGGCTGATTAAATATTTTTTTCCGCTCAATAACGACGGACTCACTCCATATTGAACAACTATCTGTTCGTCAATTTCAAAGACTATATCGCGAAGCCGGCCTAGATACTTCCCGCTCTTGGTCTCCACCGGAAGTTTTTTTAATTGTTTATATGTTATCCGCATACGGTCGCGACTTTATAGACTTTACGGACTTTATGACTTCTGGTGTTTAAATACCACCGCCTGTTGCGCCACCGTCAACACCGTTGACAACAGCCAGTAAAGCGTTAACCCACCCGGCAATTTCATGCCAATAAACACGGTCATAATCGGCATCATATACAGCATCTGCTTATTCATCATGCTCATCATATTCTCGTCTTTAGCGCCCTCGCCCGCTTCTTTCGGCGCTTTCTTGCGCATCATCATTTTGGCCTGCCAAAACTGCGCCGCGCCGGCCAAAACCGCGAGAATAATGTTTGAATTTTTTAAGTCAACCAAACCTACGGAGATAGTATTGATTTGATCTGGGCTTTTCACAAAAGAATAGAGCGTGTCAAAATTAGTGGCTGTTAAACCTCTCTGCAAAACATAATATAACGCGATTAAAATCGGCAATTGAATCAACAATGGCAAACAAGAAGCCATCGGATTCACTTTGTTTTCTTTATACAGCTTCATCGTCTCCTGCGCCAACCGCTGTTTATCATCTTTGAACTCTTTTTTAATCACGTCCAATTTTGGCTGGAGATCAGTCAGAGCTTTTTGGGATTTAATTGACGACGCCGTCAACGGATACAGGGCCAGTTTAATTAAAACCGTGATAATCAAAATAACCACGCCGACATCGGGAATTAAATTATACAGACCGACAAAAGCGTTGAACATCGGCTGGGTTAAAACCACTTGAAACAATTCGCGCATAAGTAATAAATAAGAATAGCCAAAGTATAACATCAATCCGCCAAAGTATCAATACTTCTCTTATCCCTCCCCCTTCAATAGGGGGAGGTGCAGGAGGGGGTCTCGCTCGCAACAAATTAAAAAACACCACCCAAAGTGGCGCCTTTTATGTAGCAGCGAGGAGGAAGCCTCAATACCATTGGTGATGTAAAGGCCCTCTGCCGCTACGGAGATAATATAGCAGATGAGGGCAAAAATGACAAGAATATGATGTGTGATATAATATAAAAAAAGGTAATATTTAACCGCAAACTTAACAGAAATACTTTTATGAAAATAATAAAGATAAGCGTGCAAGAACCATATTTTAGTTATATTATGTCTGGTGAAAAAACCGTTGAAGGCCGTTTAAACAAAGACAAATTTTTGGAGTTGGAAGTTGGCGACATTTTGGAGATCAACGGCCAAGCAAATTTTAAAATAATTAAAAAAAATACCTACAAAAATTTTCGAGAGATGATAATGGTAGAAGGTGTAAATAATGTTTTACCTGACAAAAACAATATTGATGAGGCTGTGGATGTCTATTACAGATTTTATAGCAAACAAGACGAAACTGCGTATGGCGTGGTTGGAATAATACTAAAAAAAATATAACTCGAACACAAAACCTCCAGTTGCTGCATGTATTACTTCACAAAGAACATTTCTGGTGAGCAAAAAAAGAAAGACCTCCATCTCGCGATTGAGGTCTTCCTTAGGTCTTGAACACTTCCTTACCTATACATCACTGTATATATAGTACCAGAATAGTTGGATCTTGTCAATAGCTTGTATAGATCAAAGATCATCGACATCCCGCAAAAAACTCCCGGGCTTAAATTGCCGTTTTGGTTTTTCTTCGTCAATATAAATAATTTCTTCCAGCTCGTTGTCATTAAACACCGCGCCGCGCAGATCCGCGTCAACCAAATTTTTATTGATTTCATTGACAAACAAACTTGGTCCGCCGATTGAACCGCCGAAACTTCCAGACATTAAATAACTGATTTGCAGATGTTTTTTCGCGCGCGTTACCGCCACGTAAAATAATCGCCGCTCTTCTTCTATTCCATTATCCTCGCGCGCCGCGCGATCATTCGGAAATTGACCATTGGAAACATTAATAATAAATACTGCCTGCCACTCCAAACCTTTGGCTTGATGAATGGTGGAAAGAACTATCTTGGACTTCAGACTTCTGTCTTCAGTCTTCGGTTGTCCGTCTGGGGCTGAAGTCTGAAGTCTGAAGTCTGAAGTCTGAAACCCCTCTTGCAAACTTGACTCGGCTAAGAATTGATCTAAATCCTCGGCTTGATCCGCGAATTTCGCCAACTGTTCCAAATCCTGCAGCCGCTCCCGATAATCAGGATATTCATTTTCTAAATATTCGGCGTATTTACTTTCCATAATAATCCGAATCTTACCACCAACGCCAACATCAACCGTGTTTTGCAGAGGCTGAAAAACCTGCAAAAAATCATTCCACCCGACACTGGCTCTCGCCGGTAAATATTCAATCATCCGTCCTATGTCATACGTCCTAAGTCTCTCTAAAATCACTTCAATCGTCGCCTCTCCAATCCCCACCTGCATATTTAAAACTCTCTGCCACGCGACCGTATCTGTGGAATTATTTAATATCCGCAAATAGGCCAAAACATCTTTGACATGCGCGCGTTCAAAAAACCGCACGCCGCCGCGATAATCATAAGCGATGCCGTGTTTTATCAGTTCCATTTCCAGCGCTTGCGAATGATGCGCGGCGCGGAATAAAACCGCGATATCTTTCGGCTCCACCCTCTCGCCAAACAACTCCTCTACCCGGCTGACGATGGCAACAGCTTCCTCGTCATTGGTATCAAACGAGTGGACTTCCGGCCGAACAAATTTTTCCCGCACGCTCTTCAATTCTTTTTGGTATTGGTTGATGTTGTTGGAAATTATGTTATTCGCCAAATTCAAAATCTCCGGCGTGGAGCGATAATTGGTTTCCAGACGAAAAATCTTCGCGTCAGGATATTCTTTTTCAAAATCCAAAATATTTTTAACCTCCGCCGCGCGGAAACTGTAAATGCTCTGCGCGTCGTCGCCGACAACCAGCAAATTGCGATGTTTGGCGGCGATCAAACGGATAATTGACGCTTGAATTTTGTTAGTATCCTGATATTCATCAACTAAAATATATTGAAACTGCTCTTGGTATTTTTGCCGAATCTTTTCCGATTGTTGCAGCAATTTTAACCAATTAACCAACAAATCATCAAAATCCATTACATTCGCGGCTAATTTTCTTTTTTCATAATTCACCGCGATGCTTTTAATGCTGTCGGCTAACGGCAAAAAATGCTGGTACTTTAGATTCAAAACATCTTCTGTTGTCGTCTCGGAATTCCGCGCGTAGCTGACGATTGACTGCAAAACCGCCGGCGATGGAAAACGCCGCTGTGTCCGATCCACGCCTTCGTCTTTCAAGCATTGTTTAATTAAATTTGAACTATCATCGCTGTCCAAAACAGAAAAATTATTTTTATACCCCAAAAACGAACAATACTTTTTTAACACCCGATAGGCAATATGATGAAATGTCCCGGACCACGGCAAAACGGCGAGTTGGCGAACCACCTCTCTGCCCCGCCACGCCGTGGCATCTCCCCTTGTTAAGGGGAGAGGTTCGATACCCCCCGCCTTAACAAGGAGGGGTGCCCCGATTCGCATCGGGGCGGGGAGGTGGTTCACAAGCGTGGCCACCCTCTCAATCATCTCTCTCGCCGCTTTATTCGTAAAAGTTACCAACAAAATATTTTCCGGATTAATGCCTTGCTCCAGCAAATACGCCACGCGGTAAGTGATCGTCCGCGTCTTACCTGACCCAGCGCCAGCCAAAACCAAACACGGCCCGTCGGCATTCCGTACCGCGTTTAACTGTTCTTGATTTAATTCAGCTTCGTAATTTGGCATAAATAACACTTTCAATTTGCTTAAAGCTCTTAATTTGTGGTAGGATTATATCATAAAAAAATTTAATATGATAAAAACCGCCATTGATTTCATTCTCCACTTTGACACCTACCTCACCGCGTTGGTAGCGACCTACGGCAGTCTTGTCTATTTATTTCTGTTTCTGATTATTTTCGTGGAAACCGGATTGGTAATTATGCCATTTCTCCCGGGCGATTCTTTAATATTTATCGCTGGAACTCTCGCCGCGGCCGGCGCTCTGAACCCATACATCCTATTTATACTGCTCACCGTAGCCGCAATCTTGGGCGACACGGTGAATTATTGGCTCGGACGCTATTTAGGAGAAAAAATCTTCGATAGATTCATCAACCCCGCGCATATAGAAAAAACAAAATCGTTTTTTACTCGTTATGGTAAAAAAACAATCGTCTTAGCAAGATTTGTCCCGATTGTCAGGACTTTCGCCCCGTTCGTTGCCGGTATTGGAAAAATGGATTACTTTAGTTTTTTAAGCTACAACATCATCGGCGGAATATTTTGGATTGCCATCTTTGTTTTTTCCGGTTATTATTTCGGCAATATCCAATTTGTCAAAGATAATCTAACGGCGATTGTTCTTCTGATTATAATTATTTCTATTATTCCAGCGGTGTGGGAATATATCAAACACAAACGCGCGAGGTTGTGACCACGCCGTGGATTGCTTCGCCTGCGAAGGCTCGCAATGACAGAGCTGTCATTCCACCACCAATACCGCTCGCTTTCCATTTTTTACATCTCCGCCGTTCCAATCATGAATGGCGTTTAATAAATCTTTGTATTTGTATTTAAATCCTCTGCCGAATTGCGTTCCTGGGTCGTTTGTAATAAATTCGGTTTCCGTGTACCCGCGGATAATCAATGCGTGATAAACCGGTCCGCCGTTTCTAAAATGCGGATTCGGCAAAACCTTTCCATCCGCGACCACCAACACCGGTTGTCCGTTAGCGACAAATTTTTTAATATTCTCCACAGTCGGATCATTCACAATTCGCGCGTGATGTAGTGATGTGGTGATGGTGTGATTCAGTAACACAAATCGCTCTACCAACTCTCTCACCTTCTCAATCTCAATACTGCTTCCCCAACCTCTCTCTTCCTCCCATTTAATAATTTTCAAAATTTCATCTTTCGCGAACAGCGGACTCAAATTATAATTTTTATAATACGCGTCTAACATCAATACCGCCGCCTCCTCGCACGCGTCCTGCCACGGCTGTTCCCAATTTTTCTCCGGCGCTTGGGAAGTGAAAGGAACGGAAATAAAATATTGCGGCGGCAATGCCGCATTAACACGCGCGACATTATTTTCCATTTTGATTTTTACATTTTCAATTTTACTATTCGCTATTCTTAATTCCGCTTCATAATCTATCTCATCCGTCCCCCTCCACACCCACACCATCCCAAATAAAAAACCCGCGCTCAAAACAATACAGATTAAATTTATCAGCCAATATCTTTTCATATACATCTATATTAAAATATCTTGATTTTTTAGTCAAAGACTGATAAGCTGTTTGCATCCTACATCCTATATCCTATGTCCTACGCCCTAAATGCTATGTCTTTCTTCACCATCACCCACCAAGACAAACACTCCCTCGCGCGAACCGGAGTAATCCACACCGCTCACGGCGACATTGAAACGCCGGTTTTTATGCCGGTCGGCACGCAGGCGACAGTTAAAAGTTTGGACAGCGCCGATCTGGAAAATCTTGACGCGCAAATTATTTTGGCAAACACCTATCATCTGCATCTCCGCCCCGGAGAAGATATAATCAACGACTGCGGCGGCCTTCATAAATTCATGAACTGGAATCGCCCGATTTTAACCGACAGCGGCGGATTCCAGGTTTTTAGTCTGTCAAAAAATATCTGTAAATCTGGATTATCCGGAAATCCGGATTATTATAAGGATCAAGGAAAATTGGCATTAATTGATGACGAGGGAGTTACTTTCACTTCTCACTTGGATGGAAGCACGCATCGCTTCACTCCCGAATCCGCGATTGAAATTCAACACAAACTCGGCGCGGATATTATCATGGCTTTTGACGAATGCACTCCGGATGACGCTGATGAAAAATACACCCGCGAGGCAATGGAGCGCACGCACAAATGGGCCGAACGCTGTCTCACATATCATAAAAACATTAAAACATTAAAACACCTGCCCGACATGCCTGACGGCAAGTCATGGCAGGCGGGTAAAAACAAACAATTTTTGTTTGGTATAATTCAGGGGGCAAATCACAAAGAACTTCGCGAAGAATCCGCCCGCGCCATTTCGGCAATGGACTTTGACGGCATCGCCATCGGCGGCGAATCAGTCGGTTTTAATATGGACGCGACAAAAAAAATATTGGACTGGGTCAATCCAATAATTCCCAAAAACAAGCCGCACTACACCATGGGGGTCGGTTTTTCCCCGTCTGATTTATTTGAAGTCGTTGAACGCGGCGTTGATATGTTTGACTGCGTCGCGCCCACTCGCATGGCGCGGAATGGAGCGCTCTTCTGTCATTGCGAGGAGCGAGGGACGAGCGACGAAGCAATCCAGTTTGGATCGCCACGCCTCTTCGAGGCTCGCGATAACGGCAACAAACATCGTATCAACATAAACAACGCAAAATACCGCGATGACAAATCTCCAATCGATCCACTCTGCACCTGCTCAACTTGTAAAAATTACACCCGCGCCTATCTCCACCACCTCTTCAAAGCCGAAGAGCTCCTCGCCTACCGCCTCGCCACGATTCACAACCTGCATTTCTTTTTAAACCTAATGCGAGAAATTAGACAAGCAATCAAAGATAATAAATTTTTAGAATTAAAAAAAGAGTGGATTTAACTGACGATAAAAAATTCAGACTTAAATCTAAATTAATTTTCTAAGCTGCTTTTTTCAACTCCCCTCTGTCCCTTACTGGTTTGTTTAATTTGCCGCCCTTTCCTCTTTTTTCTGACTCGCAGGATCTTCGTTCCAAGACACTGTGATAAACCGCGCCTTTTACGATTGCGGATTTTCTTAAACCTTCAACTGTTGGGTTTGATTCGCCAACGCCACCATCACGGTCACCGTGCATCGACCCAACCGCTTCTTTATGTCGCCTCATATCTGGCAACTCATCATTTTCTCCGCCACGATCTTCTCGCGCGATTAACAAACTCTCCGGGTCTTTACCTTCGTCCGGTATTTCCTCCACCGGCACATAATCAGACTCTCCGGGTTTTCTGCTTCTAACATTTTTCGCTTCTCCCCATTCATTATGAAATCTGCCCATATTTTTGATTTTATATGTATTAATGAATATATTATAGCACATTTTACCCCATTTGTCAACCCCAGCGAATTTACACAAATAGCTGATTATGCTACAATTCAGGTAACAATTTAGTAATTCAAAAATTAACTTTTTAATTTTAAACTATGGATGCAGACATAAAAAAGCCGAGAAATTTAAAAAAACTATTTGGCTCTGTAATCTTGGCGACGACTCTTTTGTTGGTAGCGCTGTTAGTTACCCTACGAACTGTGCCTCGCAATGACGAAACCAAAAAATACTCCACCAGCATCGAATCTGTCATAGCTGAAAGCGGTTTTTCAAAAAAGGATGCAGAAGGTCTCATAGCTACTGTAAATAAGCGGGCAGACGTTAAAAATATGGGAGAAATCTTGTCAATAATAAAAATAAGCAACAATGAAGCGTCTATTGTAATTGGCTATTACCTAAACGAAAGGGGGGTGTGGGGGGCTGCTACTACATACTCCGCAGAAAAAAAGTGGGGTAAATGGACCATATTGGAAATAAAAGACAAGAATTTTGGTATGTGATTTTTTTGAATTGAATACAAACGAGAAGCACAATAACTGCAAAACTTTCAAACTATGAAAACATTCAAACATCTCGACCTCATCACCACTGCTTTCGCCGTCGTGCTAATTTTATCCAACATCACCAGCACAAAAATACTTTCGCTCGGCTGGTTTAGTTTTGACGGCGGGACGATTTTATTTCCTCTCGTTTACATCTTCGGGGATATTCTGACCGAAGTATACGGCTACGCGCGAGCAAGACGGGTAATTTGGATTGGTTTCGCGATGAACCTGCTGATGGTAATAACTTTTTGGGTGGTGCAGAAACTCCCGCCAGCGCTGGACTGGGGCAATCAAGCCGCGTTTGAGTCAATCCTTGGCGTAGTGCCAAGAATCGTGCTGGGCAGTTTGTGCGCGTATTTAATCGGTGAATTTTTAAACAGTTATATTTTGGCGAAAATAAAAATAAAGACGCATGGAAAATTTCTGTGGTTGCGGACGATTGGATCAACAGTAGTCGGACAATTTTTTGACACCACTGTCTTTTTACTAATCGCCTTCGCCGGCGTCCTGCCGTGGAATTTGATTTGGATTATTTGGGTATCAAATTATATTTTCAAAATTTTGGTGGAGATAATTTTATTGCCTGTCACTTATCGTGTTGCTGGGTGGTTGAAAAAAAGAGAAGAGGTGGACTATTATGACACAAATACCAACTTTAATCCGCTTAAAATTAAAAATTAGCAAACAAAACACCCGGCAGACGCCGGGTGTTCCGGTGCGGAGAGCAACGGAGTTGAACCGTATCCGCTTTTGGCGGATCAGTTGTGTATCAGACAACGTCCTGTCCCACAGGCAATACTCTCCAGTCACGGGAAATATTATAACATAAAAAGAAAAACCCTGTTGGGGTTCTTCCTGATCCGTTTTGGATACGGTTCGTCGTCTGATACACATTTATACGATACCACGGACTAATGATACTGTCAAGTTCTTTATCCACAATGGAATTTCCACCTACTTGATTAGCATCGCGTCCCCGAAACTATAAAACCGATATTTCTCCTCCACTGCTTTCTGATAAGATTCTAACATAAACTGTGTGTCGCAAGCAAATGAACTAACTAACATCAAAAGCGTTGACTTCGGCAAGTGAAAATTCGTAATCATCGCGTCAACCACCTTGAATTCAAAGCCTGGTTTGATAAAGATGTTGATGTCGCCTTTATACGCTCTAACTAAAAATGTATAGCTATTTCCATTTATCTCTACATTATCTCTATCTATTTTATTATTTAATCCAGCCACTCCCTCAAGTGTTCTCACCGTCGTGGTCCCAATAGCAATAACTCTTCTCCCTTCTTCCTTCGCCAAATTAATCTTCTCCGCGTTTTCTTCGTCCAGCTCCACCCATTCGCTGTGCATAGTATGATCTTCCACGCGTTCGGATTTAACCGGTAAAAAAGTACCGAGCCCGACATGCAAAGTTATTTCCGCGAACTCAACGCCTTTGTCCCGCAACTTTTGAATCAACTCCGGCGTAAAATGAAACCCGGCTGTCGGCGCCGCGACCGAACCCTCGTATTTGGCATAAACGGTCTGGTAACTCTCTAACTCGTGCGGCTCGTCTTTAATATACGGCGGCACCGGAATGTGGCCGTATTTATTCGCCTTTTCTCTCACTTGCTCTTCTGAATCAACAAACTGAACCAAAATCTCACCTGTCGGTTCTTTCACTACCACATCGCAATAAAAATCCGGCGCGAATCTAACTCTCATCCCAGGTTCAACATGTTTCCCCGGCTTCGCCAATACTTTCCACACTCCCTCGTTTTCCATCGGCCTGATTAAAAATATTTCAATCAATTTTTTGTGTTCAAATAATTCTTGATCGTCAATCGTGGTTAATTTCCCAAACAATCTGGCCTTAAAAACTTTAGAATTATTCCAAACAATCAAATCGCCTTTTTTAAAAAAATCAATAATATCATAAAAATGGCGATGTTCAATCGTTTGGGTTTTTCTAT
>Ga0156114_135_pt1 | contig 15878 bp, 23 predicted proteins | sample RifCSPlowO2_02_FD_107767 | JGI IMG/M metagenome (GOLD analysis project Ga0156114, IMG submission 107767) | Candidatus Magasanikbacteria bacterium RIFCSPLOWO2_02_FULL_43_22 | reverse complement strand
CAAAACCATTTTTGCCAATTTCTCCAAAATCTCGCCCAAAATCCGCCCGCCTTCTTGGATGAGTTTAATTTCGTCTGGGGTTTTGAGGTAGGACATACGCGACTATTTTACCAAAACCGACTGATTATTTCAAGCTCACAAGACATACCGGTTAAAGATTTTGCCAAACAACACCCGGAAATGAAACCAAAAAACTCCCATTAGGGAGTTTTTACGATTTTTGGATTCCCTTTTTCAAGGGAATGACAAATTGCTCATCACTCGTCACTAATAACTAATTCCTGATTATCTATCACCCTCTCAATCTCCCTCTCCACCTCCTTAATTGCCGGCTCGCCATCAACCTTGAACAACAGTCCTAAACCGGCGTAATAATCCAAAATCGGTTTAATCGCCTGATTGCCCTGCTCAATAATCCGTTTTTTGATTGTTTCCGGATTATCATCAGCGCGGACGATTAGTTTAGCGTTACATTCCGGACAGTCCATTTTTAACTCGTTCTCCGGAGAATATGGCAGAATAAAACCGCAGACCGGACAGACTTTGCGTTTAGTCAGGCGGTTATAACTTGATCCGTCTGACAGAGCGACCTCAATCGCTAATACTTCGTCTTTCAATTTTTTCCCAACAAAATATTCCTGATATTTTTTTGCCTGCTCAACATTGCGAATCGCGCCGTCCAAAACCACGCCTCTACCCGCATCCAAATATCCATCCATCTCGCGGAAGGCCAATTTGTAAATTAAATCATCGGCGACTAATCTGCCAGCTTTCATTTCCGCCAACTTCTTTTTATCCTCCGGATCCGCACTTTGATTATTATCCAACGCGCGCAACAAATCACCGGTGGAAATATGACCGTAATTGTATTTTTTAGCGATTTTTTTCGCTTGAGTGCCCTTGCCGGAGCCAGGTACTCCCATTAAAATGATAATCTTCTTCATAACTCTTTATTAAATTTGTTAAGTTAAGATTATCATAATTGGACAAGTTAGACAAGATTTAAAAAACCGCCTCAATGCAATTGTTGGGACGGTTTTCGTAGTTCGTAATTTCGTACTCTTTTCGTAGGTTCGCACATCCGCTCACATCCTATCATATTCATACACTTCCAACTGCGCGTCAATTTGTTTCGCGGTTTCAATCGCCACGCTAACCACAATCAACAAGCTGGTGCCGCCGATGGCCAATGACTGCGTGCCGGTGAAGGCTTGCAGTAATAACGGCAAGATAGCGATAAGAGCGAGAAACAACGCGCCACTGAAAATCAGACGACTCATTGTGTGCCCTAAATATTTTTCCGTTTCTTTGCCCGGACGAATACCGGGGATAAAACCGCCCTGGCGCTGTAAATTTTCAGCGATCTTCTGCGGATGAAAAATAACCGCGGTGTAAAAATACGTAAAGCCAAAGACTAAAACAAAATACATAATCGCGTAAACCGCTTGATTATTGAAAAACCCAACCACTTGGCGCGCGATTGACGCTGACAAACCGGAACCGTTGACAAAAAACTGCGCGATCATTGATGGGAATAAAATAATTGAAATCGCGAAGATAATCGGAATCACGCCAGCCATATTAACGCGCAATGGCAAATGAGTATTTGCTCCGCCATACACGCGATTGCCGCGAATCTGCTTCGCGTAACTCACCGGCACATTTCTCTGGCCTTCGCTAATCACCACAACGCCAACCACGGTGCCTACGGCAATCGCGGCGAATAAAACATAAGTATAAAGGTCTGCCGGCGTATAGTTTACCGCTGCTTTCTGCACCGCTTGCGGCAGAGCCGCCATAATTCCGGCAAAAATCAACAAGGAAACACCGTTGCCAATCTTACGCTCGGTAATTAACTCGCCAATCCACATTAAAAAAATCGTGCCGGCGGTAATCGTCAGCATCATCGCCAACAAGCGATACATGCTCAAGTCTGGCAATATTTGATACTGCGAACGATTCAAAAGCTGAATCATGCCATAGGCCTGCAATACCGCCAATGGCACGGTTGCCAAACGGGTATACATGTTAATTTTTTGCTGACCGGCTTCCCCTTCTTTTGACAATTCTTCCAAACTTGGAACAACCATCGCCAAAAGCTGAAAGATAATTGAAGAAGTGATATATGGCGCCACGCCCAACATGACTACGGAAAAATTTTCCATAGTTCCGCCGGAAAAAACATTCAACAAGCCAAGAATCTGATTGCTGGCTAAAAATTTGCCTAAATTCTCCGCGTCAATGCCCGGCACCGGAATATGAGCGGCTAAACGAAAAATTACCAGCATCCCCAAAACAAAGAGGACGCTATTGCGCAAATTTTTTATTTTCCAAATTTGTCTGAATTTATCCCACATAATAATTACCAATAATTAATCCGAAGCCCGCTATCTGTCATTGCGAGGAGGAGCTCGAGCGACGACGAAGCAATCCACACTCGTTAACCGTTGACGACTGGATTGCTTCGTCGGCCGACGAACGTCGGCCTCCTCGCAATGACAGTTACATTCCAAAATTAAGCAATAATTTTGCCTCCTGCTTTCTCTATCAATTCTACCGCCTTTTTGCTGGCAAGACAACCCTGTAAGATGATTGGTTTTTTTATTTCTCCGGTGGCGACAACTTTAACGCCAAAACCGATATTGCCAATCAAACCGCATCTTTTCATTAACTGCGGGGTTATGATCTGATTTTTTTCCGCGATGCGTTCAATATCGCTTAAAGTAACCGTCTCTTTCTTAATTTGCAAACTCTTAAAACCGCGCAATTTAGGTACCTTAAGCATGGCGGATTTAAAAGCGCGAATACGACGTCGGCTTTTGCCGCCGGAACGAGCGGTCTGGCCCTTGCCGCCGCGGCCTGAATAAGTGCCGCGGCCGGAAGCATTGCCGCGTCCCACGCGCTTGGTCCAACGATGCGATCCGCGAGCCGGTTTAATTGTTGCTGGAGTGAGAGACATAAAAAAATTCACCTAATTCACCTAATAAAATATCTAATATCAAATTTCCAATATTCAAATACTTATTTTACCATTTTCTTTTCCTCAACACTGACAACCGCCTCTTTCTTTTCCGCTGGCTTAACAAACACTTTGGCTTTCACTTTAAAAGCATGCAGGGCGTCAAAAGTCGCTTTGATATTGTTCATTTTGTTTCCGGTACGGCCTAAAATTTTCGCTGACGCGTTTGGCACGCCGGCGATTTCCAAAACAACCCGAACCGCGCCGCCGGCGATAATGCCGGAACCGCGAGGGGCGGGTTGAATAAGAACCTTTGCCGCTCCATATTTGGCCATTACCGCGTGGGGAATGGTATCGCGGATAATCGGCACATTAAATATTGTCTTGTGCGCTTGGTTAACCGCTTTATTAACCGCCATTTGCACGTCTTTGCCTTTATCAACGCCATAACCGACGCGTCCGCGATGATCGCCGATCAAAACCGTGGCGCGAAAACTCATTTGCTTGCCGCCTTTGGTAACGCGAGTAACCCGCGCCAAATCAAGAATTTGCTGATCAAATTCCGGTTTCTCCGCTTTTGGCCTGCTAGATCTATTTTTATCTTTACCTTTTGCCATATAATTTTGATAACTGGTAGAAAATGCGGAAAATATTATTATTTTTGAAGCGAGGACTGTTTGACGAGCTTAAGCGAGGAGTTCCGCAGCGAAAAAATAATAATATTTTCTGCTAACAAATTAAAATTCTAATCCACCATCGCGCGCGCCCTCGGCCACGGCCGCGACTCTGCCGTGATATTTATAACCGCCGCGATCAAAAACCGCTTTAATAATACCAAGCGCTTTGGCTTTTTCCGCCAATATTTTGCCAACCAAATAAGCTGTCGCGACTTTTGCTTTACGCTCGCCAACGTCAGCTTTTTTTACTTCAACTTTCTTGCTATGAACCGCGGCCAAAGTTTTACCGGCTGAATCATCAACCAATTGCGCGTATGTGCCAAGCGAACCTCGAAAAACATTCAATCTTGGTTTTGCCGCGGTGCCAAAAACTCTCGCTCGCACTCTCTGCTGGCGTCTGGCTCTGCGTTTTTGTTTATTAACTAATTTCATAACATTGATTTAGGCTGATTTAGAGTTGGTTAGGCGGCGGCTTTGGCAGCGGCTTTGCCAGCCTTGTGGTGGACAACCTCGCCGACATACCTTATACCCTTGCCTTTGTACGGCTCCGGGCGCTTGATGCCGCGGATTTCCGCCGCAACTTTGCCCAACAACTCAATATCAAAACTTTCAATTTTAATTACATTTTTTTCCACTGATACCACCGCTCCGGCCGGGACTTTATAAATAACCGAATGTGAAAAACCAACTTCCATCTTTAGATCTTTACCTTGCATGGCAACGCGAAAACCAACGCCATTAATTTCCAATTCTTTTTTAAAACCAACGGTTACGCCGGTTACCATATTTTTGATATGGGCGGCAAATGTCCCCCACAAAGCTCTTTCTTTCTTTTCCTCTTTGTTAACAACATCCACAGAAACAGTATTATCAACTATTACAATCTTAACCTCGCGTGGAAAAATACGCTTCAGTTCGCCTTTCGGACCTTTTACTGTCACGACCTGATCCCCTGTTGTCACAATAACTCCGACTGGTATGGTTAATTGCAGTTTACCGATACGAGACATAAAACTTAATAAATTGAACAAATTAATTCGCCGCCCAATCCGACCGATTTAGCTTTCTTGTTAGTCATTAAGCCCTTAGGAGTGGATAAAATCGCGATGCCATAACCATTCAAAACCTGCGGTAAATCGCCTTTCTTGCAATAAACGCGCCGACCAGGCTTGCTTTCGCGCGTAATGGAACGAATCGCCGGTTGTTTGCCGTCATATTTTAAATCAACAGAAATCTTTTTTTTGCCTTCCACATCAATAACTTCAACTTTATTCAAATAATTCTCCGCTTGCAAAATATCCAAAACCGCCTTCTTCAATTTAGAATATGGCATTTCAACCTTACCCAATCTGGAATTTTGGGCATTTCGCAAACGAGTTAACATGTCAGCAATTGGATCCGTCATCATAAGAAAATATATTTAATTACCAGCTGGATTTACGCACGCCGGGGAGCTTGCCCTGATTAGCCAACTCTCGGAAACAAATGCGGCACAGTTTGAATTTACGCATAAAACTGCGCTTACGGCCACAGCGCCAGCAACGAAAAACCAAACGCGTGCTATATTTCGGTTTTTTATTTGATTTAGCGATTTGCGCTTGTGTAGCCATAATCTTTTTAACAATTATTCTTTTTCGTTGGTTTTAAAAGGGAAACCCAGTTGTTCCAAAAGCGCCATCCCCGCCTCTTTGCTCTTCGCGCTGGCGCCAATCACAACTTCTAAGCCGTGCAATTTATCCATTGACTCAATTTTAACTTCCGGAAAAGCGTTATGCTCTTTGAAACCGACGCAATAATTCCCGCGCTGATCAAAACTCTTGCGGCTCAAACCGCGGAAATCTCTGACGCGAGGCAAGGTAATGCTAATCAGCTTATCCACAAAATCATACATCTTTTTGCCGCGCAAAGTGACTGAAGCGCCGATATTCATTCCTTCTCTGATCTTAAAATTGGAAATTGATTTGCGTGATTTATTATGAACCGGCTTCTGGCCGCTGATTGCTTTCAAAGTGCCGTCTATCACGTCAATTAGGGCGGTCTCTTTGACAAAACGGCCATAACCGACATTTATCACCACTTTGGTCAACTTCGGCGCTTGCATTACATTGCGCAAACCCAGCCGCTCTTTCAAGGCCGGAACCACTTCGGTTTTATATTTTTTCTGCAATCTTGATTCCATAATAATTTAAGATACTAATATACGAATAGAGTACTAATGATACTAATGAATACGAATATTTAGCATCAGAGGGTATTTAGTATACATTAGTATCATTAGTACATTAGTATATTCGTATGTTAATCTACGAATTCGCCGCTGATTTTTGCTATTCTCTTTTTCTCATCGCCTTCTTTCTTAAAACCAACCCGCGTCGGCTTTCCGGATTTCGGATCAATCAACATCACTTTGCTGATATGCAATGGGGCCGACAATTCAATTGTCTGTCCTTTCTCGCCCTGCTTTCTCGGACGCAAATGTTTTTTTAACATATTCGCGCCTTCAACAACAACATAAATCCGGCGCTTTTCTTTATTTTCCAAAACCTGAACCACCTTGCCGATTTTGCCTCGGCTCTTTCCGCTTAGCACTTTTACTTTATCACCGGTCTTTATTCTCATATTGGTGTAATTAGTGGTCGCAAATTAGTGGGCTATAAAACTTCCGGGGCTAACGAAATTATTTTTTGAAAACCCGCCCCGCGCAATTCTCTGGCCACCGGCCCAAAAATACGCGTACCTTTCGGTTCTTTGCTTTTTTGGTCAATCACCACGGCGGCGTTTTCATCAAAACGGATATAGGAGCCGTCTTTACGGCGCGTCTCTTTTCTCTGGCGAACAATTACCGCGTGCGCCACTTCGCCCTTCTTAATCAAAGAATGAGGCGATGCTTCTTTTACCGCGCAAGTGATAATGTCGCCAAGCCGCGCGTAACGTTTTTTGTATCCTCCCAAAACTCTAATACACATCAGCTTTTTCGCGCCGCTGTTATCAGCAACTTTTAACATTGATCGATGTTGAATCATATTAGCTTAACACCTTGACTAATCTCCAACGCTTGGTTTTGCTCAACGGCCGGCATTCTTCAAATAAAACTTTACCGCCCACTTTCGCAAGATTTTTTTCATCATGCACCAAATATTTTCGCGACTGTAAATACTGCTTGCGATATTTTGGATGCATTATTTTGCTTTCAACCAGCACATTTATTGTTTTGTCGCCGCGCGCCACCAAAACTTTGCCCTCAAAACTGCGGCGGGTGACTTTTGCTTTTTTATTTCCAATGTTTTCCATATTACTTAACAATCAAAAGTGTTAAAATTCTGGCAACGGTTTTTCTGCATTTTGGAATCGCTTGCACGTTTTTTAACTGTTTTTCTGATGCCTTAAAGCGGAGTTCTCTCAACTCATCGCGTTGTTCCGCCAATAGCTCACGCAATTCTTTCTCGCTTTTATTTTTCAAATCGGAAAATTCCATATCTTTTATATTTTTTTGATAAATCTGGACTTCACCGGCAATTTATGCGCTCCGGCTTCCAATGCCTCGCGCGCCGATTCTTCGCTGATACCGCCCATCTCAAACATCACGGTGCCGGGACGAACCGTTGCCGCGTAATAATCCGGAGAGCCTTTACCGCCGCCCATTGGTACTTCACTGCCTTTTTTAGTAACCGGTCGGTCAGGAAAAATTCTAATCCAAATCTTGCCGCCGCGTCTAATATAGCGAGTCAAAACGCGACGCACAGATTCTATCTGGCGCGAACTGATCCAAGCATACTCTTCGGCAATCAAACCAAAACCGCCAAAAGCCACAGTGGTCAAACGAGAAGCAACCCCAAGGTTGCGCCGACCCGGCTTGTGCCACTTTCTATGCTTGACTTTTTTTGGTAACAACATAACCAGCAATTTCAAATTTTCAATTTTTCCCGCTGCGAGCGGGATCCCGCTGTGGCGGGATAATTTTTAATTGACGAGAAGTTGGCCTGACGCCAGCTTCTTTGCCTAATGGTTTTTCAGTCGTCTTTTTCTCATTTGTTTCCAATTCGGCAAACTTGTCTTTGCGGCCGAATATTTTTCCGTGGCAAATCCAAACTTTAATTCCAATCTTGCCGTAAATTGTTTGGGCCTCAACCAAAGCGTAATCCACATCGCTGCGCAAAGTTATCAACGGCACAGTGCCGGCCGCCAACTTTTCGCGGCGAGCGATTTCCACCCCATTCAATCTGCCGGCCATGGCAATTTTCACGCCTTTCGCGCCGGCTTTCATTACCCGTTCAATTGACTGTTTCATCACGCGGCGGAAAGGAATGCGGCGTTCAATTTCCGCGACCATTGACTGGCCCACTACCTGCGCTGACAGAGCCGGATTTTTTATTTCTTTAATGCTCAACTTGGCCTTTAACGACATTTGCAAAAACTTTCGCTCAATCATTTTGCGCAAATCATCAATACCCTGCCCGCCGCGGCCGATTACCATGCCCGGTTTCGCGGCCAAAATCGTTATTCTTACTTCTTTCGGACCGCGTTCAATGCCAACAGCGTCAACGTGCGCGTCTTTAAACTTTTTAAATAAAAATTCGCGGATCTTTATATCCTGTTCAACATGTTTCGCGTAATTCTTGCCAGTACACCACTTGGAATCCCAGGTGTAAATTACTTGCATGCGATGAATTGTTGGTTGAACCTTGTGACCCATAGTGATTATTTTTTAAGTGCTTTCTTTTCCGCTTTTTCTGTTTTCTTTTCTTTCACTTCGCCGGTAAGAGTCAAAACAATATGCGCGGTGCGTTTGCGGATTGGGGTCGCCCGACCCATAGCTCGCGGCATCCATCGGTATAATATTGGTCCGCCATCAACTGTTATCTGTTTCACCATTAGGCTTGACTCATCTGACTCATAATTGTGCTTGGCATTGGCAATCGCGGATTGCAATAATTTCAACAACGGTCTGGCCGCTGTCCGGCGGCTTTGTTCCAATTGAACAATCGCTTCGGCCGCGCTTTTCCCGATCAACAAATCGGCTAGGATTCTGACCTTGCGAGGAGCCATTCGTAAATATCTCAATTTTGCTTTCATTTCAACTTTTGCCATATCTCATTTATTTCGCTTTAGCGGCTGCCGGCGCTGGTGCGGCCGGAGCCGCCGCGGCCTCTCCCGCTTTTGCTTGATCTTTCGCCATCTTGCCGCCATGAACGGTAAACTTGCGTGTTGGAGAAAACTCTCCTAATTTATGTCCGACTTTATTTTCTTCAACAAACACATCCAAAAAATTTTTGCCATTATGAACCTGAAAAGTCATCCCGATCATGTCCGGAGTAATCGTGCAAGCTCTAGCCCAAGTTTTAATCGGCTTGTGGCTTTTTGTTGCTTTCGCTTTCATGACCTTGCTCAACACGTTTGGATCAACAAACGGCCCTTTTTTCAAACTTCTTGGCATAATTTATTTATTTAACAGTTCCTTTTCTTTTTTTTAAAACAAACTTATCGCTCCATTTTTGCGGCTTTCTGGTCTTCACGCCTCTGGCTTTCTTTCCCCACATTGTCTTCGGTCCGCCTTTCAAACCAATCGGGCTATGGCCCTCGCCGCCGCCGTGCGGGTGATCAACCGGATTCATATTCTTGCCTTTAACCGTTGGCCGGATGCCGCGCTTTCTAATGCGACCCGCCTTGCCCCATCTAATCAAATTATAATCAGGATTGCTTACCTGCCCAATAGTCGCCAAACAATTTTTTTGAACCATTCTAACCTCTCCTGACGGTAATTTAAGCTGGGCGTATTCCCCTTCAATCACTTGAAATTGCGCGCCATTGCCGGCGCCGCGCACGATTTGTCCGCCCTTTCCCGGAGTCAATTCAACATTGTATACAAACAAACCGACCGGAATTTCTTCTAATGGCATGCGGTTGCCGACTTTCGCTTCAATTTTTTTCCGGCTGGACATTATAGTTTCGCCGATTTTGATTCCTTGCGGAGCTAAAAGATAACTTTTCTCCTTGTCAGCATATTCAACCAGCATGATTCTAGCCCCGCGGTTCGGATCATATTCAATCGCCTTCACTTCCGCCGGCAAATCAAATGAATGTTGTTTAAAATCAACCAGCCGATACAAACGTTTAACTCCCCCGCCTTGGTGGCGCACGGTAATCTTGCCGGTGTTATTGCGGCCGGATTTTCTTTGCAAATTTACGACTAACGATTTTTCCGGTTCAACTTTGGTAATATCAGAAAAATCCTGAACACTTGATTTGCGTCTGGCAGCGGTAGTTGGTTTGTAAATCTTAATCGGCATAAATAATTTTAAACGCCTTCATGCGCGCTGATTGTTTGCCCTTTCGGTAAAGTAACTAACGCTTTCCTCCAATCGCCGCGGCGGCCTAACGAGCGTCCGTGGCGCGCTTTCTTGCCTTCCACATTTATCATTCTGACTCTATCCGGCGATACTCCATAAATATCTTTAATCGCTTGTCTGACCGCATCTTTTGACGCCTTGCGATTGATCACAAAAGTATAGACGCTGTTCGCTTCCGCCACTGCCGCTTTCTCACTCACCAAAGGATGCTGTAAAACACGGTGCGCGTTGCTATTCACCAAATTTTTTTTCACTTTAACCGGCGTAACTTTTTTTACTTCTTCTTTCTTTTCTTCTTTAATTTCTTTTCCAACCTTAACCTGCGGCTTTGTTTTTTCAAGCTCTGGTTTTTTTCTTGCTTTGGTGAATTTATCAAAAAATCCCATATTACCGATTAATTTTCAATTATCGCGATAATCTCTTTTCTATCTGTTCAATCCCTTTCTTTGTAACAATAATATATTGGTGATTCAACAAATCTTTTACACTTACGTCCTTCGCCATTTTCAAATCAACCTTTGTTACGTTATGCGCCGCTTTGACAAATTTTTCATCTTTTTTCGGCATGAGCCAAAGAGTTGAATGGCCAAAACCGGGTAAGATCTTACGTAAATTCGCCACAAACTTGGTCTTGCCATCATAAGCAAAATCTTCCAATACCACCAGCTTACTATCAAATACCTTGTCTGACAAACACATTTTTGTCGCCAGTTGGTTCATCTTTTTATTAATTTTTTGTTTAAAATTACGCGTCTTAAGCGGACCGAAAGTGACGCCGCCGCCTTTCCATAATGGCGAACGAATTGAACCGTGGCGAGCGCGTCCGGTGCCTTTTTGTTTCCATGGTTTTTTGCCGCCGCCGCGCACTTCGCCTTTGTTTTTAGTGTGGGCCCACGGTTCGCGCGCGTTAGCCATCAAAGCCGTAAAAACTTGATGCACCACGGATTTTTTCGGCTTAATTCCAAATACCGCCTCTTTCAATTCCAGAGTTCCGGATTCACTGCCAGTTTGATTGTAAACCTTTATCTGTGACATACTCAATTGCTTGTTGGATTTACTTCCGGCGCTTGTTCAACCACTGATTCAACCGCAGCCGGTTCCGCAAACTTCTCAATTTCAATTTTTCCTTCATTAGTAGAAATCAACACTATACCGCCGCGCGCTCCGGGCAAGGCTCCTTTTATCAAAACTTCATTAGTTTCCGGATGGACACTCACAATCTCCAAATTCTTCACTGTAATACGAGCGTCGCCCATATGTCCGGCCATGCGCATCCCTTTAAAAACTCTTTGCACGCCGCCAGCGCCGATACTGCCGGGCGCGCGCGAGTTGTCTTTATGGCCGTGCGTAGCCGGGCCGCCATGAAAACCGTGACGTTTGACTACACCCTGGAAACCCTTGCCTTTTGATGTGCCAATGACTTGTACTTTTTCTCCCGGTGTAAAAATCTTAACACTGAAAACATCTCCGCGCTTTAAATCAGTACTTTCATTAACGCGCTGATCGCGCAACATGCGCACTGTTATTGTTTCGTCGCCATTAACATTGATACCTTTCAAATGGCCTAAAGCGGGCTTATTCAAACGAAAACGTTTTTGCGCGCCAAAACCGATCTGCACAGCCGAAACTCCATTTTTATCAGCAGTTTTTATCTGTGTCACAACACAAGGACCAGCTTCCACCTTTGTTACAGGCACCACTGTTCCGTCTTCTCTAAAAACTTGCAGCATGTTCAGTTTTTTCCCCAAAATAAATTTCATATAAAAAACTAGAAGCCCAAAACACTAATTCATCTTATGAGCCTTTGGCTCAGGTTTTGATTCGTGTCCACGGCTTCTAGCCATTTTTGGCTAAATTAATTGGATTTTTTAATGGCGCTATTTTATTAAAATTCCAAATAAATGTCAAGAGCGTAGCTGTGTATAAATCTTTTCAGCTCATCTTGATCTCAATATCCACACCTGCCGGCAAATTCAAGTTCATCAAAGCGTCAATTACGCGCGGATTCGGATTCAAAATGTCAAGCAAACGCTTGTGGACGCGCATTTCATACTGCTCGGACGCGGTCTTGTGGACAAAAGTGGAACGACCAACGCTATACTTGTTTATCTCGGTCGGCAACGGCACCGGCCCTACCACAATAGCATTATTGCGCTCAGCCGTGTCTATAATTGTCTTAGCGGCTTTATCCACAATCTTGCTGTCGTACGCCTTGATCTTGACGCGGATCTTTTGACTAACTTCTTTTTTCTCATCTTTCCCCTCTTTGTCTGCGGTTTTAACGGTCATAAATAAAGAGCTATTTAAACGAATCCCCGCTCCGATGTAACATCGGAGCGGGGTCGCTCATTTTCAGTTAATAATCTTGGTTACCGCGCCGGCGCCGACTGTGCGACCGCCTTCGCGAATAGCAAAACGCACTTGTTCTTCCATAGCCACCGGAGTGATCAGTTTAATCTTGATATCAACCGTGTCACCAGGCATAACCATTTCAGTTCCGGCCGGCAAAGTGACATCTCCGGTCACATCAGTAGTTCTGATATAGAACTGCGGTTTGTAGCCATTAAAGAATGGTTTATGTCGGCCACCCTCTTCTTTGGTCAGACAATAAACCTTGGCTTCAAATTCAGTATGTGGTTTGATACTGCCAATCTTGGCCAAAACCATACCGCGCTCTACATCTTCTTTCTTTGTGCCACGCAGAAGAATACCCGCGTTATCGCCGGCTTGGCCTTGCTGTAAAGTCTTATTGAACATTTCTACGCCGGTGACAGTTGTTTTCTGGGTATCGCGGACGCCGACTATCTCAATCTCATCGCCAATCTTCACAATACCTCTCTCAATGCGGCCGGTAACAACCGTACCTCGGCCTTCAATTGAAAACACATCTTCAACCGGCATTAAGAAGGCTTTATCTAAGTCGCGCTTCGGTTCCGGGATATATTCATCCAATGTCTTCAAGAGCTCTAAAATCGGTTTCGCGGCCGCCTCATCGCTTGGATTCTCCAAAGCTTTCAAAGCTGAACCGCGAATAATCGGAGTGGTATCGCCGGGGAATTCATATTTCTTCAACAAATCCCTAACCTCGGCTTCTACCAAGTCAATCAGCTCGGGATCAGAAACTTGATCAACTTTATTTAAAAATACGACAATGTACGGGACTCCGACCTGACGAGCGAGCAAAATGTGCTCACGGGTCTGCGGCATTGGGCCATCCGCGGCTGAAACAACCAAAACCGCGCCATCCATCTGCGCCGCGCCAGTGATCATGTTTTTAATATAGTCGGCATGACCAGGACAATCAACGTGCGCGTAATGGCGATTGGCGGTCTCATATTCCACATGGGCTGTGGCAATAGTGATACCGCGAGATTTTGACTCCGGCGCTTTATCAAGGTCTTCAATTTCCTTGATGTCGGCATTCATGCCGTGAGCGGCCGCGACTTTCAGCATTGCCGCGGTTAAAGTTGTCTTGCCATGATCAACATGGCCGATGGTACCAACGTTCACGTGTGGCTTGGTTCTTTGAAAATCTGCCATACGTAACAAATTTCCCGCACTATCCCGAGTGGTCGGAACAGATTTTTTATCCAACGGGTTTCTTACTTAAATTATTTAAAAAATAATTATCAACCAGACAGTTCAACACTATCCGGCAACGCCAGCATTATATAACAAACTACCCATATTCGTCAAGAGAACAACTGTGGACTGCTTGCAGTGTAGTGAATCCGCAGATTCTACTACACTGTGGATAACTCGCCTAAAAATACCAAAAGCAAGCCAAAAAACAGTTTTAATGAATATTTATTTGTGGTATAATATTTTATATATAAAAAATGAGTCTGTTTCTATGGGTCGAAAAACGAAATTTCCTCTTTGGAATCTGTTTTATTGGAGTATTTTTTGTATTGTTTTTTTCTTCTTGCTGGCTCCATCAGCGAAGGCGAGTTTGTTGTCTGATATAAAAGCCAACAGACCAAACCAACAAAAAACCGTTGTTTCTAAAAAATCCATTTTTCAACAAATACAATCATTCGGCGAAAACACTATTCGCGTCAGCGCCAATTTCGGCAAGACACTTGTCAGCGACATAAAAGACTTCGGTGCGACGGTTGGCGAAACGATGGGTGATGTTGGCTCAACGTTTGAATCAACAATAAAAGAAGGGGAAGATAATATCGCCGGCTTGTTCAACTTAACACAGAAAACTGTAAAAGAAAAAATCGGAAAAATCAGCGTGAAAACCGCAACGCCGGTCCGCGCTGATCAGAAAGAAGAAGATACTCTAAAAGCAAAAACTGCTGAAACAAAAGCTGTCGCCAAAACCCAAGTAACTGCGTCATTCTTGCGGGACAGTTTGGATAAAATTAAAGGCATTGGTAAAAAAACGGTTGACGCTGGCGCGAACTTCGGCCAAACCTTATCACATGATATAAAAGATTTCAGCGCGACTGTCGGCAATACGATGGATTCGATCGGAACGACATTTGAGTCAACCATAAAACAAGGAACAGACGGTGTTGTTGAATTAGTGGATGCGGCGCAAAACAAAATCGGACAACTCGCCAATAAAACAAGTCCGCCCGTTGATGAACAAACCACGGTTAAAAATACAGAGATAAAATCCGGTGTGATCGTTGGGCCGAAGATGGAATTAGGAATTAGGAATCAGGAATCAGGAATCAACGCGACTGAAAAATCAACCCCGTCCACTGTTCAGACTAAAAAAAATCCAACGGCTAAAACCACGTCAATGGTTATTTCCAAACCGCAGTTGACTGTTTACTCCAACTCGGACAGTAAAAAAGCCGTTGTAAAAATTTTAACCCCGCAGACTGATAATAATAGTAAGAATACAAAAGCAGAAACGACAAAAACCGATACCGCCTCTTCTGAAACAAAAACATCCTCCGGGGCTTCAAATGAAATAACGACATTGCAAAACGTCAAAATAATCGGCACGATTGATTTTTCTGAAGCGAAAGTCGCCGGCCTGCAACAGACAGTAGTGAATAATTATTCTTCCAGTCCGTCGCCGTCAATAGTGGTTTATAATGAAAAAGACAAGAAAAATGAAGAATGGACAATGATCTCCGGCGCCGGCGGCGGCGTGTCGCATGGTTTTTCCGTGGGCACTAATTTAAGCGTTGGCAAAAGTTCAGACTCCACCAGCGGCGACATTACCGCCACCAGAAATCTAACTGCCGGCGGCAACATCACCGCGTCAGGTTCTGGCAGTTTCGGCGGTTTGACAATCAGTTCTATTACCAACAGTGGAAATTCCAACGTCTCCGGCACTTTGCAAGTTACAAATACTACTACTTTGTATAATGATCTGCTCATCGGCGCCTCTACTGAATCAATTGCTGACCCAGGATTTATTTTTAATGGCAACGACACTTATTTCCACGACAAGATAGGTGTCAACGGCATTGCCTATTTTGACGGCGCTGTTCAGGCCTCCTCCACTCTCTTGGTCGGCACCGCGGCTGGCACGGATAATTTGTTTGTTAATGGCAATAATACTTATGTCGCGACTTCCACTGCGGCTGGAACCACGTATTCTTTAATTGTAGGCAACGGAACAACTGGAGCAATAATCGCCGGTGGACATATTAGTCCGAGTCATACCGGTTTGTTTGATTTGGGCAGGAATGGGTTAGGATGGAATAATCTATTTGCTTCCAGCACTATTTATACTGGCGCCGGCGGCACCTCGTTATCAACTTTGACAGCGAATAATTTAGCATTCGCCGGATCATTGGGAGTTGTTTCTTCTACCGCGGGTAATTTAAGATTGGCCGCTGATGGCGCGAACCAGTTGCAAATATGGACCAACAACACTCAAAGATTGTATATTGATTCTTCCGGCAATACTTTTGCTTCCGGGAC
>Ga0156114_136_pt1 | contig 20948 bp, 19 predicted proteins | sample RifCSPlowO2_02_FD_107767 | JGI IMG/M metagenome (GOLD analysis project Ga0156114, IMG submission 107767) | Candidatus Magasanikbacteria bacterium RIFCSPLOWO2_02_FULL_43_22 | reverse complement strand
TAAACACAAATTTATACACCACCTATACTTATGACGCTCTCAAACGAGTGAAAACTATCACCAACGCGGTTGGGACGACTGCCAATAATTATTTCAACTGGAAAGTTTCCACCATTGACGCGAAAGGAAATACCAAAGACTATTACAATGACGCGTTTGGACGTTTAATTCAGGTAACGGAAAAAATCACTAATCCGGCGCTGGCAAATTATCACACGTATTACGGGTATGATGGAAATGATAATCTGGTGAAAATTACCGACGCTCTTGGAAATGTAAGAAATTTCGGCTACGACGGTTTGGGAAGGAGATTATCTGCCCAAGATTCGCACGCCCCTGGCGATTTCACGTTTGGGATTTGGAATTACACTTATGATAACAACGGGAATTTAAAAAACCAAACCGATCCGAAAAATCAAATTGTCGCGTATAATTATGATTCACTCAATCGAAAAATCACCGAAGACACCGCGGCGCAGGCCGGAGTTGAAGTAACCTACACTTATGATGCCGGCTGTGCAAACGGCATCGGCCGATTGTGCGGCGTGAAAAACAGCGGCGCAAATACGAGCTATGACTATAATGCCTTGGGACAAATAGCGAAGGAGACAAAGGATATTGACGCGATAGATTATGTTACTCAATACACCTATGATAGAGCCGGCAATGTAAAGTCAACAATCTATCCGGATAATAGCGAAGTAAAAAATCAATACAATTCCGCGGGTCTGCTTGAAAATATTTCCCAAAAAGAAAGCACTGGCGGAGATTTTGCGAGCGTGGTAAATGATTTTGATTATTCTCCGCTTGGACAGATTGCTTATCAAGAAAATGGCAATGGCACAGCCACGACAAACACCTACGATGAAAACCAACTTCACCGTCTCAAGCATAAAGTGACGACCGGGTATAAGCAAGAATCATCTGGCGCGACGACCACGACAACCACCCAGACGTTTTATCCAACAGCCGGAGACGGGTATATCTATAGCTCCAACCCTTCTTGGGACGCGGCGCATGACGCGACAGCGGGAATAGCCAGCAACTATACCGCTTTAGCAGCCACTACGGGAATCATCAAATCTTCAAAGTTGTATTACATCTATCGTACCTTTCTCCCTTTTGATACTTCCTCCATTCCTGACGACGCCGCGATCACATCCGCCTCGCTCAACGTGTATGTCTATGCGAAAAAAAATGATGACAACGATGGAGATGACTTTATCACGCTTGTGCAGACGTCCCAGGCGAGTACGACGATACTTGCCAAGGAAGATTTTGATCAAACTGGGGCCATAAATAACCCGACCGAAGGCGTTAATTCAAACGAACGCAAAGACATCACCAATATCGCGGTTGGCAAATATCTCGCCTTCAACCTTAATTCCACCGGACTGGGTTGGATTTCCGCGATCGGCGCAACGCGATTGGGTCTGCGCGAAGGTCATGACGTGATTGATTCGGCATTTACGAGTTCGTCTTCAACAACCATACAATACAATTTTTTGACCATCCGTACGAGCGAATACTCCGGCACCGTTCAAGATCCGTATCTTACCGTCACCTATACGCAAACAACCAAATCCGACTCAAAATCGGCGGTTGTTACGTTGCAAGATCTTTTTTACGCCTATGACACAGTCGGCAACATCACCCAAATAATTGACGCGGGAAATTTAGACACTGCCAAAACGAGCAACTATACTTACGATGATTTGTACCGATTAAAATCCGCCACCATAACCAACGCCAAAAACAATCAAAATTACACGCAAACATATAATTATGACGCGATTGGAAACATCTTAAACAAATCAGATGTCGGGGATTACGCGTACGCCCAAACCGGATATACCAATCCTCACGCGGTAACTCAAGTCGGCAACAAGACATTCGCCTACGACAACAACGGCAACCTTGTCAGCGACGGTATAACGACGTACGAATGGGATTACCAGAACCGTCTGGTGTCTTCCGGTGAGACCGCGACCTCCCCAACCATAAATACTGCCGCCACAACGACCACAACCATGAATTTTTATCCAACCGCAGTGGATGGATCCATCTTCAAATCCAGCTTCTCTTGGGACACGGCGCATGACGCAACGTCTGGTTCAGGCGCTTCCGCGACATTTTCCTACCTTCTGACAGGACCTGCCAAATCAACCGCCAGCTATGTTATCTATCGTTCATTCTTGCCTTTTGACACATCCCAGATTCCCGACAACGCAACAGTCACTTCCGCCTCGCTCAACGTCTTTCCACAATCAATAACCAATCACGACAATGACGGCGATGATTTTATCACAGTAGTTCAGGCCTCTCAAGCCAGCGCGGCAGCCCTTTCCATAGACGACTTTGATCAGGCCGGAAGTATTGACAATCCAACTGAAGGTATAGATTTAAGCGAGCGCAAAGACCTTACTAACATCATCACTGGCAAGTATCTTACTTTCAATTTTAATGCCAATGGTAGGAATTGGGTTTCAAAGACCGGCGCAACCAAGCTCGGATTGCGCGAAGGACATGATGTCATTGATTCCGCGTTCATCAGTTCGTCGGCAACGTCCACACGGTACAATTATTTTTCCATCTTTTCTGGAGAATACACAGGCACCACTCAAGATCCGTATCTCACCGTCACCTACACGCAGTCGTCGACAAATACAACCACCGCGACTGTCGCCAACAAAGTTACGTATGCGTACGACCAAACCGGGCAGAGAACCAAGAAAACAGCCAATGACACAACTACAATATACCCATTCAAACATTACGAAAAAGACGGGACGAAAACAACCAAATACATTTACGCCGGAAACAACCTTGTCGCTACCATTGAAAACAATAACAGTGTAAAATATATCCACACCGACCACCTGGACAGCACAAACGTAACTACTGACAACCAAGGTTTTGTCACCCATGTATCTGACTATTATCCATACGGAAAAAAGAGAATTGATGCTGGTTCTGATAATACAAACAAACAATTCATCGGACAATATTTTGACAAAGAAAGCGAGCTGTCTTACCTTAACGCGAGATATTATGATGGGGTGAGAGGAAAATTCCTTTCACAAGATCCGGTGTTTTGGAGGAGTGGGCAGAATTTGATAGACCCCCAATCGTTTAATAGCTATGCGTACGCTAGGAATAATCCCATCATGTATCAAGACCAAAACGGAGAGCTTGCCTTTCTTGTACCTATTATAGCCTACACAACTCCTTCCATAATTGCCGCAGGAACATTTATCGCCACCCAATCAGCCCTTATTGGAATGATAGGAAATGCCTTTGCAAATCGCCCCATGGAAAGTTCAATCCGTTCAACCCCCGTGCTGGGAGATATCATAGACGCAAAAGAGGCCATATCAGGAAAAGACACTTTCTCAGGCAACCCTCTTTCATGGACAGATCGTACTATCAGCGGATTGGCGGCTGGTGTTCCATTCGTTGCGGGAGGGATGGTGAGGAAGGCAAATGAAATGGCAAGTATTGGGAGAGGCGCGTTGCCTTCGCATGTGCAAGGAGTGATAGAACACTTGGAGGGGAATGGTTTTAAGAGTCCAATGCAAAATTATAAAGGAGGAGGGCTGTTTGAAAATAAAGAAGGTTACTTGCCTCAACAAGAAAAAGGGCACTACCAGAAATGGGACACAACTCCAAACCAAGGCAACAGAACGGCCGAAAGACTCGTCACAGGAAAAAATGGGGAAATGTATTATACGAACACTCATTATGGCGAACAAAAAAATAAAGGACCAGCTTTTTTGAAAGTTAATAAAAATAATTAAATTTATGATTAAAAAATATACTGTAAATTTAATTAATGTCAAAAGTAAAGCAGATCTTTTATATTGTTTTAATAAGATATTTGATTTTGCTTATCCGCCAGTAGATAGCGAGAAAACAAATGCAAATTGGGATTCGTTTGATGATAGTTTTCAGAGTCTTGACACTGAATCTAAAACCTTCATCGATGACCCCGATCGTGACAAAATAACCGGCATTCATCTTGTTCTCGAAAATTATAAGGCTCTTGATAATATTGATCCAAAAGACAAAAAAATATTAGAAGAAATTATAGAAAAAAATACACATAAAGAAAATCGCTATGACGAATTAGATTTTTCTTATGAGATTAAGAGTTAATTAAAATTTAAACCGAAAACACCAACCCTGGCGCCACAGGGGCGCAGGGTAAAGTTTCAATCTACCCGAACAGGTTGTATACTATTGAAGCCGCCATTCAGCCTGGTTCAGGGCAAGGAAAAGCAAAGAAACATATCTTTGCCGGAGACAGCTCAATCGCCACGATTGACGACGGAAAAATAATCTATCATCACACCGATCATCTCTCGGGTTCAAGCGTTGAAACCAATAAAGACGGGTATGCGGTTGAAGTATTGGATTACTACCCATTCGGCTCGGTTCGGTTGGATAATAAATACACGACTTACGAAAACGATAAGAAGTTCACTGGGTATGAGCTTGACGCGAGCGGATTGTATTACGCCGGACAGAGGTATTATGATAGTGAGGTGGGGAGGTTTATGAGTGTGGATCCGCTAAGTATAGTAATGGGTACACGCGAAGCAGAACAAATTACGGAAATGAAATTACCACAACTCTTGGCAGATCCGCAAAACCTGAATTCGTATGCGTATGTTAAGAATAATCCGCTGAGATATACTGATCCCGACGGTCAATTTTACGGCGATATCGGCAGACAAATGGCCGCCGATCAAAGAAAAGTCGGGGATTTCTTTAATGCTTCGGCGGATTACGCACAAGCACAAGGTGGTATTGTTGGTCATTCGGCGGCGTTTGTGAACCATACCATTGGTGGTATGATAAACAACGCGGCGGATGTGTTTGACCCGGACACAAAGGGCAGTACGCGTGGATTGGCGATTGGTTTTATGGCGCTTGATGTGGGGACGGGTGGAAGAAGTTCAGTTGCGAATAAGGGGATTAAGGAAGGTGGTTCAGTATTATGGAGTGCCTTTACTCAAGCTGGTTTGTTAAAAAAGGAAGTTATTGAAAATAGTAAAACAATTTTTTCCGGGGCAGAAGGAACTTTACGAGCGGCAAAAAGATTATCTGAACAATATGGTGGCGGAGCAAAAAATTGGGTAAAAAATGTAACAAAAGAAATTTTTGTGAGTCCAACTGGTATCCGTTATCAACCGCATTATTACAAGAATGTTGCAAATAATAAAATAGTGGAAGTTAAAAGCGTGTTAATTGATTTTTTTAAAAAATAATATGGATTACAAAGAAAAAATTATCAAAATTGCAAATGATATTCTGGATAATAAGATTAGCATTATTGAGGGGGCTCGCAAATTGAATGGTTTTCAGTTTGGGTATAATTTAGAAAATAACAAAAGTTTGTTGTTTTTTGTAGGTGTTGCATCAGAGACAGATCATCTGCCGTTTGGTGATGTGCGAAAGAAGTGGAGTCACGATGCACTTGCTGAAAAGGATAAAGAAATTAAAACTACCGAGGATTATTATATGAATAATGCTAAGATCGCGTGTCGAGAATTAATTAAATTATTTGAGGGGTCACCATAAATTAAACCCCTAAAAATGAATGATTTAACCGATGCTGTTACAAGAGAAAAGGATAGTCCTGTTGTTTTTTAAAATTAAACTATCTAATGTATGGCATTAGAATGGAATAAAAAGAAGGGGGGTGGCGGCTTATGATGGTTGACAAAGGTAGATTGATCGAGTTGGCCGAAGGTTCTGTCATTCTTGAAAAGTTGAGGAAAGTGTTTAACAAGTATAATCCTGTTGGGATATACTACGCAGATGCAAACAATCATGATGAATATGATCTCGAAATAAAAAAGAGTGTGGAAATGTTTAATCTAAGTTTTAATGTTGACGAATTTATCAGAAACGTCCACAAAGTTTTCATCGAAACATTTGACGAGGAGACTGCCGGTTTTGTTGAAAAATATAAAGATTTAGCTACAGAAGTTTATGGTATTTTAACTGATTGGATTGGGATGGAACATTAAAAACGAGGTCATGATGTGTTACCAACAGTGTTACATACGCGTACGACGAATCCGGACAAAGAACAAAAAAGACCACCAATGGCACAACTACAATATACCCATTTAAACACTACGAAAAAGAGGGAAATAAAACATCTAAATATATCTACGCCGGAAACAACCTTGTCGCTACCATTGAAAACAATAACAGTGTAAAATATATCCACACCGACCACCTCGGCAGCACAAACATAACCACGGACAATCAAGGTTCTGCCACGCATGTATTTGACTATTATCCATACGGAAAAAAGAGAATTGACGTTGGTTCTGATAATACAAGCAAACAATTCATTGGACAATATTTTGATGAAGAAAGCGAGCTGTCTTACCTTAATGCGAGGTATTATGATGGTGAGAGAGGGCAGTTTTTGAGCGAGGATCCATCTTTCCTCGACATCGGAGCGGCATGGTTTGAACAAAAGTATGAGAGAAGTCTAAAAGTTCATTTATCAGATCCTCAAAGTTTGAATAGTTACGCTTACGCGAATAACAATCCGTTGAAATATACGGATCCGGATGGGGAAATAATACCTATCTTGATAGCCGCGTGGGCTGTTGCAGAATTTGGTATGTCAGCTTATGATGTGTATGATACGGTATCTACTTTGGCAGACAAAGATGCAACGTTTAGCGACAAAGGAATCGCGACCGGCGGTATGTTGCTCGGTGTTGTATTGCCTGGTGGCGGGTATGGGGCGGCAGGGAAGGCCGCAAATCATGCATTTGATATTACGAAAGCTGGTAAAAATACTAGAGGAGTTTTATTAGACAATGTATCTGACCATAAGCTGAAAGAAATTGTACAACAATTGTATAGAAAAGGATCTAAAATAGGTGACGGTGGCACAGCGGATGCATTGCGTTACGAAACTCAAACAGGCGATTTACTCTCTAAGTCTGGACACATAGAGAAGGCTACTGGAAGAATTACAGAATTAACGAGGTATCTTGGACAGGATAATTTATCTACTCAAGATAGACAAATAGGACAATCATTATTAAACAATCTTAAAGATGCTGTGAAAACGGCGACTGATGTAAAAAAATAATATGACAAAAATAACCCACGACAATGCAGTGCAAGAATTACTAAATAGGGTTCCAGAGCTTAAATCTTATCACCAGTTTGATGAATTTGAGCTAAGTGAACCCACAATAGTTTTTGACAAATTTGGTGACTTTCTGTTAGGAAAAATTAAATCTGAGTCTCAGGGTGATAGGGTAATCAAAAAATCTTTTGATTTAATAAACGAAATGCAGGATTCTGAAGATCCAAACGTTCAGAATTTGCCTCAAGTTGGTGTTTTTGAAGTTTTAGTGGGTTCTAAAAAAGGTCTTGAAGTTGGTGAAAAATTACTGAATCAAAATGGTAGAGAATGGCTTAATAAAATCAAGCAGGATTTTAATTCACAATAATTCAATTTTGGCGCTGAGAAAGGATGTGGACACGACCAATTAAATTAATTTAAATATGGACGAAGTTCAACAGAATCTAATTAAACCAAAAAATATCGGTTGGAAGATACTGTTTTGGGTTTATATGATACTATCAATCATGGATTATTCCAAAGGATTTGATAGTATTTGGAAATTTATTGATTTAGTGGTATTAATTCCAGCATTAGTTGGTTTGTATGGTTTTTGTTGGAGTAAAAAAATATTGGAGAAGATATTTTGGAAGTTTTTCTTTTTTGTAGCCATAGTATGGAATACGGTGTATTTTTTTGTCGCAATTCAACCAAAAGTAGCCGCTGCTGATTTACCTCAATGGTCGGTAATTTTTGGTTATGTGTTTTGGTTATTATTAATTATACCACTATTCACTGTCTTGTATGTTTACGCTTTTCGGGTTGGTAAAATGTTTCCATTTATACGGGTACAAAGAAATATTAATGATAGTGTGTCTGGACAGTCGGCGTACTTAAATTTACAAGCTGATTCAAAAAATTGTGTGCTATCTGATTCCGACAAAATATGGAATGTCGCTTCGAATGTAGCATTTATTTTGGCTGTATCCAGTGTCTTTTCTGTAATTGTTTATTTAAATAAGATATCCGAAGGTTTGCTTGCTAAGATTTATTTGATTATAATAATAATATTAGCTTTCATTTTTTTTGCATTAGGACAATTAATTAAAAAGAAAAATAAACTTGCTTTAGAAGTTGCTATTGCCATATTGATTATTCTTATTTTAGAAAATCTGGTTACGCTAATATTATTTAGGATGCCTCTTATGATTTGGCCGTTAATTTTAAAGTTTGTTTTCCTTATTTACTTGGTAAGGCCATTGGATTCTGTACAAAGAAAAATCACTGAGATTAAAACTAAGAAACTAAATAAAAAGTCTAACGCACAATGATATGGAAGAAATAAAGCAGGGGAACAATAATGATATTAAAAGAATTTTTATGTTTGTGGCGGCAGGCATAGGATTGAGTTTTATAATTTTTGTAATTAGTGTGGCGTATTTTTTTTACACAAAAATAGATTTTTCTAAACTCAACACATCAGTACAGAGTACGGAGCGTTATGCCGGAGATTGTAACGTGGCTGGTGTTGTTTTACGCGGTAATCTAGTGACATATATACCAAATACTATTGATGACAAGAGTAAAGAATTTTATTCAGATTCAACCGCCTCAGAAAATATTATATTTAATTTGGATGAAGCAAAAAAGCATGAGAATATCAAGGCGGTATTATTAGAAATAGATTCGTTCGGCGGGTATACTGCGGCTGCAGAAGAAATTGTGGAAGCAATGAAACATTTGGATAAACCGATTATAACATTGATTAGATCTCAAGGCCTGTCAGCGGCATATTATGTGGCAACCGGGGCTGACACAATATTTGCATTAAAAAATTCGGATGTAGGAAGTATTGGTGTAACCATGTCGTATCTCGATAATGTAAAAAAGAACGAAAAAGACGGAGTAAAGTATAATATACTAAGTTCTGGAAAATACAAAGATTCCGCTAATCCGAACAAGCAACTGACAGAAGAGGAAAAACAATTAATTATGCGTGATATACAGATACTTCACGATGATCTTGTGAAAAGCATCGCCACAAGTCGTAATTTGGATGTTGAAAAAGTGAAGTCGCTGGCTGATGGATCTTCGATGCCAGGCGAGATGGCATTAGAAAACGGTTTGATAGATGAAATTGGTAGTTTTACAGAAGCAAAGAATTTTATAAAAGAAAAGATTGGTGGGGAGGCGGTAATTTGTTGGTAATTTTTCCCCGCCGGATTTTTTTAAAATGGTATTGATAATTGAAATTATAAAAAAGCCAATTAAATTATTATGAATACTTTAAATCAAAGATACGGCCTAAATTTCAAAAAGTTTGAAATTTTAGATAATGGCGTGAAGGTTTCTGATAGGTACTTGTGGAATTATTTTGAATGCGCACTTTCATTTGAAGAAATTTTAAACAAAGAAATTATTTCTACAAATAAAAAGGGAGGCTGGCTCGTTGTTTTTTTTGTTTTTTTAATTGTTTCAATTATATTAGGTATTGTCCAAATTTATTATTCAACTGATGACAAGTGGGCAATTTTATTTTGGATTGGTATGGCTATCATAAGTTTAGCAATTTTTTTATTTAATAAAAAAGACTTTAGAATAATTCAAGGATTGAATAGCGCAAATCTAGTTTTCTTTAATAATAGACCGGATAAAGAAACACTGGATAATTTTATTAAAGAAATTTTTGAGAAGAGAAGATCTTTTTTCTTAAATAAATATGTTAGCGATTCATTTGAACAAGACGAAAAATTAAGATCACTCAATTGGCTTTATGAAAAAGAAATTATTGATCTTGATGAATTCAATAAACAAAAGAAAAAACTGTCAAGTGGTTCGATGGGTGGTTTTTAATACAATTGACGATGTTTGCCCGCCATCGTCATGCTCAGGCATTAGCGGATAGGGTAAACTAATCTACCATCATATCGACCACCTCTCCGGTTCAAGCGTTGAAACAGACAAAAACGGCTTTGTGGTTGAAGTATTGGATTACTACCCGTTTGGTTCGGTCCGGTTGGATAATAAATACACAGCTTACGAGAATGATAAGAAGTTTACCGGGTATGAGCTTGATGCGAGCGGGTTATATTATGCCGGACAGAGGTATTACAATAGTGAGATTGGGAGGTTTATGAGTGTGGATCCAGTTTATTTTGCCGGTTGCAAAACACAATTTGAAACATTGCTGGTTCACCGCGAGAAGGACTATTTTGTTTTTTGCAATGTGTTTTCAAATTCCATCTTCAAAATTTCCGGCATGAATTTATTTTTTGGATATTTTTTAACGCCGGATTTAATAAAGCCGCATTTTTCATAGGCCTTGATAGCCCGCAGGTTAGTCGGTCTGACTTCAAGAAATATTTTTGGAATACCCAATCGTTTTGCTTTATTCATGAGGATTTTGATAGCTTTCGCGCCATAGCCTTTATTCCAATATTTTTTTTCGCCAATAATTATTTGAGTTTCATACCGATTGCCATTCCTTTTAACTAAAGAGACGTGGCCGATGACTTTTTTGTCCGCGCGGATTAGGAAGTGATAGTCATTTTTGTTTTGTAATATAGCAAAAAAATATTTCGTTATTTCTTTATCAGATATTGGTTTTAAAATGCCGCTCGTCAGTTTAAGCAGTGTTTTGTCCCGCCACCATTTGGCAAAATGGTTTTTATCCGCGGGTTTTATTTTTTTCAAAGTGATTTTTGGCATAAAGTGACAGTTTCTAAAATCCATCGCGGAACTTCCGCTGTAAAGAGCTATAGGGATGGTATGTTATATTTGAGATTTTAGCAAGCGTCTGTATCATGTTGATGGTTTTTTTGGACCGATTTTCGCAGTTTTATCAAGGGTGTGGTGTGGATAAGTAGGGTGGGCGCGAGCTACAGGATAGGGCGCAGGATTTTTTGACACAACGGTTGTTTGTTGGTATAGTGTAAACATATGGATTACAAAGAAGTTGTCATGTATTGGAAAAAGACAGCTGAGCATGATTTTGACACGATGCTTGGTTTAAAAAAGTTGAAACGTTATTCAGACTGTTTATTTTTCGGACACATAGTTTTAGAAAAGATTTTGAAAGCGCTGGTCGTGAAAATCACGAAGAAACAGTCTCCGCGCATTCATGACCTAGTCCGTTTGCATGACTTGGCTAAATTAAATTTGTCGGAGGAATACATATTATTCCTAAAGGAGGTGAACAATTTTAATATCGCGACGCGCTATCCCGATTTCAAGTTGCAGTTTTATCAAGTATGCACGAGAGATTTTACGGAAGGGTATTATAAACGGATTGTCGCCTTATATGAGATGTTATGTCAAAAGCTAAAGTAAAAAAGATCGTAAAAAATTACGCGGAAATGTTGGAAGACAACGGATTGACAGTCAAGGCGGCCTATTTGTTTGGTTCTTGTGTTTCCGGGCGGGCGGGCAAGTGGAGCGACATAGACGTCGCTGTTGTTGTTGATGACAGCAAAATTAATTTTTGGAGGAAATTGGCGCTGTATTCAAAAATAGGCATGGCAGTTGACAGGCGATTAGAGGCGCATGTCTTTAGTGTTCGCGATTTTCAAAATGATTCTGACCCGATGGTTTTTGAAATTAAAAGAACGGGGATAAAATTAAAATGAAAGATTTTATGCAAACAAAATTCTTTCAGACAAAAAACTGTCTTAATATTGAGATGGTTTTTTGTTAGAAAAAGAAAATATGAATGTTATTCAAATTATCATCAGTGAGTATTAGTATACTATTTTTATCATTCCTCGCGTTCAGGTGTTGAATAGCTGGGTGGTGGTGTACGGGGGAGTGTAATAAGACGCATAAGGTGTGTATTGACTTTTTTGATTAAATTCTGTAGTGTATATGTGTTAATAATATTGTGAAAAATATGAAAAAAAATTTGCATTACAATTTAATTTTTCGTCCTGAAATTGAGGGCGGTTTTACGGTTATTGTGCCGGCCTTAGCTGGCTGTATTACTTTCGGCCGCACTTTGACTGAAGCAAAAGAAATGGCGATTGATGCGATTGATTCGTATCTTAAGAGTGTTCGCAAACATGGTGGCGAAGTCGTAAGCGACGAACATAGTTTTATTACCTCATTGGATGTGGCTTATGCCTAAAACTCCACGGCTGACTTCAAAACAAGTAATAAAATTATTGCAAGAAAATGGTTTTATTTTGGATCATGTTTCAGGCAGTCATTATGTTTTTTACCAACCGTTACCAGAGAAAAGAGCTGTGGTTCCGTATCATTCAAAGAATTTGCCGATAGGCACATTAAAAGCGATTTTACGCGCGGCTGGGTTAGAGTGAAACTTTAAGAAAAAAAATTCCCGTAATAATAACGAGGATTTTTTGTTTTTCAAAAATGTGTCATGCTGCGTGCATCCTGCATCCTGCTCGCCGTTATCCCCACCCCCTCCTCTTCGCGCATAAAATATGGTATAATACCGCTGTCTTCAAACAACCAGCATGAAGAGCTTATTAAAGCGAAAATTTTTTCTTATCCTGAAACGATTTTTGTGTTTGCTTGTGTTTAGGAAAGGCAAAACAGGCTTGAGTTTTTTGTTTGTAATTTTGGTGATTGGCGCGGTGATGTTCCCGCTCACTTCAATGGCAAACCCAGCTTTGGGCGATATGGGGGTTATTTCCGGCGGCATAATGGACATGTTTACGAATCTGGCCCTGGGTTTGGGTGAGTTTTTTATAAAAATGAGCATTTTTTTCCTGCGCTTTTTTATCGCGTTAGCTCAATACAACAACTATATTGATTCTCCGGTAGTCAAGCTTGGCTGGCTGATGGTACGCGATGTGGTCAATATGTTTTTTGTGGTGATTTTGCTGGTGATCGCCATTGGCACCATTCTCGGCATTGAACAATATCAATGGAATAAGACTCTAGTCAAACTTATTTTAAGCGCGGTGTTTGTTAATTTCAGTAATTTGATTTGCCAGCTTTTCATTGACGCGGCGCATGTTTTCACTCTGACTTTTGCCAGCGCGATTTCCGCGACAGCCGGCGGCAATCTGATCAACATGTTTCATTTTGAAAAGATTTACGCTATCACCACCGGGAAAAATGATGTTGGCGTTGGTGGAGAAAGTTTTAATTTGTTGGGCCGGACACTGGTGGCTTCTGTTGTGGCCATGCTTTTCGCTTTGCTTGCCATGCTGGTAATGGGCGCTTACGCGATAATGATGCTTTTGCGGATGACAGTGCTGTGGGTTTTGATTATTTTATCTCCGTTGGCGTTTTTATTCATCGCTTTGCCGCAAACCACGAATCGCTATGGCGAATGGTGGAAGGAATTTTCCAATTATGTCGTGCTCGCGCCAACAATTTCGTTTTTCATGTGGCTGGCTTTTGCCACTGCCGGCTCCGGTACGCTCGGTAGCGACATCGGCATTACCGACCAAATGTTGCAGGCAGGGAGCATTGATTCAGTCGGCGCTTTAACTTTATCCGCGGTTACCACTTGGGAAAACATGGCGAATTTTTTGGTGGCCATAGTATTGTTATTCGTCGGCTTGCAGGAAGTGCAGAAACTCAACGTTGCCGGCGGCAGTGTCGCGTCCAAGGCTAAAGATTTCTTCGGCAAAGTCGCCACCATCGCGACCGGTTATGCCGCGGGGAGGTGGTTGGCTGGGGCGACAGGACGCGGAGTAAAGTTGGCTGGGAAAGGCGCGCTGTGGCACATGCCTTTGGGAGGAGAGTTTTGGACCGAACACGCAAAGATGAAATGGGCGAGAACCAAGGATGCCTGGTACACTGGGGCTGGAGGTAAGGGTGACTTGGCTAAAGAAGATTATATGGGCAGGGGTATGCGTAAACTTTTTGGTTGGAATGTGGGAGTTTTGGCTGGTGGAACAGCTAGGAGGAAAAAACACCTGAAAGCGGCGGAACATACAGCGGAATATGCAGAAGATTTGTTAGGCAAAATGCAATCCAGCGGGCAATGGGGCAATCGCGCTCGCAGCAGACATGGTGAGTTAGAAGCGTATGAGGAAAGGAGTAAGCATAGAGACGCCGAAGGAGTGGCAGAGGCAAAAGAAAAAGCAATGCACGGACCGCGTTATAAAGACGGCAAAGCCTATTTCAATCCAGACACAGGAGAGGTGTCCACACTGGCCGGGGAAGCCGCGCGTTTTGCGATTAGACAGCAGAGGTGGGAGGAAGAAGGGAAGGCGCTGATAGGCAGTGAGCGGAAGAAAATTATAGAAAGGGCGAGGCCTGATATGGAGAAAGCTGTCAAAGATAGCGACGAAGCGCGAGAAGGACGAAAGAGCAGTGATTTAGTAGCGGCAGAGGCAGAAGAGGCTGGCGCAAAAAATATCTTGCGAACCGCAGAGGCTAAGATACAGGTTGTTGTTGACGCAAAATTAAAGACGGACACCGATGTGCTATTGGCGCAGACGAATTTAAATAAAGCAAATGAGGAAATTAAATTTGCGGAAAAAGGATTGAAAATACTAAAGAAAAGCGGAGAATATACGGAGATGATTGAGGATAAAGAGGAGAAGAATAAAGCGGAAGAAACATTGGAAAAAATTAGTGAAAAGTTGAAAGATACCGAGGGAGTTTTGACTGACAAGGACAAAACTCAACTTGGAAAGATGAAGGTGGCGGAAGAAAAAAAGATAGAAGATCTGGATGTGAAAATTCAAGGCAACAGCAAAGGACTTTTGGAGGAAAAGGCAGCTAAGAAGTTGGAAGACGAAAGGCAGAAGGCGGTAAATGCGGTTGAAGACGCAAAAAGGACCATAGAAGAAAAAAAAGCTCAAATTGCCACAGATTTAGAAAAGACAGAAAGAGTGGAAGACGGCAGTCGCACTATTGCGGAACAACGAGATGTCTACAAGGCGGCGACAGAAAAAACAATTAAAGCAAGTGATGCTTGGGATAAAGTAGTGGCGGATGCTGGTAGTACACTACCGGATGCAGACGAAAAAGAAATAAAAAATTATCGTGACAGTGATAGTAAAGAAAAACCACCAATTAGTAAGGAATTGAAAGAAATAATGGACCAACGCGATCGTGACACGGAGGTTAGTAAGCGACTGGAAGAAATAGAAGAAGACTTATATAGTGGGTTCTTGATAGGCAAGGATGGCGAACCGGTGATGGCGAACGGAAAAGAGGTAGAACGCAAGAATAGTAACGTTGCCATTGCTTATTTACAGGCAGCCCAGAAAGCTGCCGCGGTTGGTGCCGGAGTAGAGGCATCGGAAACAGAAGCAAAAAAAATTATTCTTGGGTTAGAGAGTTATGGTTCACTATTCTCAGCCGAGGTAGCTTCAAAGATGGGAGCGGAAGCGTCAAAGGCCTTTATTGACGGTATCAAGGATAAAAAAATGGGCGATTTATTCAAAAAAGGAGCGAAAGAATTGAAAGATGCTTTGGAAGGCGCTCAGGCAAAAGGTATAAAACTGTCATTAGAAGCGTTGTCGTTGACAAATGTCGGCGCGAAGATGGCGCAAGCGCAGATGATAGCTGAATACAACAAAGACATTACCGGAGCGAATAAAGCTGAAGCGGCTGATCACGCCACGGATATTTTCACATTGGAGAGGTATAATTTTAAAACTCCAGCTTCTGCTTTTAAAGATTGGGTAAAAAAACAGACGGAAAGATTGCAGGGGGTGGAGCGCGAGCAGTCAGTGGTAAACGCCATGGGAACACTAGGTCAATTTTTTAAATTGCAAAAACAAGGTAAAGAGATTACCACCGACCAAAAAGCGCAGATGATGGCCCATGTCAAACATCTTACGTCTAATGGCTGGATGGATGATTTATTAGCTCGGGTTGCAAAGATGGCGACCAGCAAGAAAACTCTGACCGGGGAAAAAAGAGAAGAGGCGGAAGCGTTGGAAGAAATATTTATTAACAAGTTACATTGGGATCCAAAAGATAATCGTTCTGGGGCTGATCGAACCGCGCAAGTACAAAAATTGATTGGCATGGGAGGGGATAGGAAACAAATGCAAGCTGAAGAAGCTGTTTTGTGGCGTATGGAGAGTACAGACGAAGGTTACGGCGAAGCAAACAAACAATTGGCAGAGATAGCACATAGCAATTATGCAAACATAGTCGGTCCTGGCGCAGACAAACTCTCAAGAATGCGGGTAGCGAAGGAAGCCGGGATGATAACAGATGAGCAAATAGAAAAGGCAGGAGAAGGTGATGTCAGAGCCACTGCCGCGGTAGACGCCAGCATTGAACAACTTATGGCTTATACAGAAAAATTTATTGAACCAGTGGCGGGAATGGCGGATGGTGCAAAGATGGCCGCTGCGACATTTATGAAGTCTATGGATGAATTTACGGAAGCATTTGAGATGTTGGCAGACTTTAAAAATTTGGCGATGAACACTGGCCACATTGATGACGGCGGACACACTTATTATGATATGAATGAAGGAATGTTACGCGGTAACTTGGGCCACAAAGGCAAGGAGTTTGTGTTGGGCGAGTGGCGTAAATTGGGTCTTGACCAACGTTTATCTCGTTTAAAAACCCACAGCATAGGTCAAATGCAGGAAGATTTTGGAACAATAGATTATACAGCGAGTGAAGAATGCGATGACGCAATCAGAGAAACATTTGCTGGATTGTCTAATCAGCGCGAATTCGCTAAAGTTGATGGCAGAAATAAAGATCACATCGCCGGTATGGCCGCTGGAGAGACAATACGTCAGGATGAAAATGGAAGAACAAAAATAGGCGACGATGATTCAGCATATTTCAGAAGCACTTTTAAACATATTATTGACAAAGATCAGCGCAAAAAAGAAGTCGAAAAGCGACTCCGTGGTAATTACGCCGCATTTTTACAGAATAACCCTGCTGCCCTGTTTGGTTCACTTGCCGAGCGAAGCGGTTTATCGTTTGATGATGGTATGAAGGGCAACCTTAATATGAATATTTGCGGTGAAAACATAAACAATGTTGAAGAATTAGTGGCTTGGGTAAATCAAGATTCTTCCTATCGGTTTAACCCAGAGCGTATAAGGCGTTCGCTTGCAAGGGCAAGTGAAGGAAAAAGAAGAGGAGAATAATAATTAGGCAATTGACTATGTTACCTCAATATTTTGTACCGGCCACGACAGCTGAGTGGCAAAAAAGATTGGGAAGTATCATTTTGGCTGTATCATCAGCCGAGGAGTTTTTTGGCACTGCTTGGAAAAACGAATCGGTTTGGCAATGGCTGGCGGATTTACAAGAAGAGATGTCGCGTTTTGATTTTTCTCAACCAGTTTCCGACAAACGCGATGCTTTTTTTGTGGCCATGCTTGAGCAGATAAATTGGGAGGTAGTCGCTATTCTGCGTGATAAAATTGACGAGGCTGTAGTCGTCTTTGAGAGTAGTCAGAGAGGAGTAATCGGTCAAACTGCGTCTGCCACCATTGAATCATGGAAAGCATTAGGCGCGCTGTTGGAATTGGATAAACAGGGAATAGAATTGATGTCTGCCAAAGTGTTCAGTCGAACGGACGCGGTACAGTTAAAAATTAGCCAACAGCTAACAGTGGTGGCGGAGCTATATGAAAAATTAAAACCACAGCTTAGGTTGATAGCGGCCGCTCTTCTTTATTATTCGCCGCTGGGTGGGTCAGTACAACTTGCTGGTTTAGAAAAGGAGCCAGACGTTCCGGTTGTTGATTGGGTGCCGGTATTACGGATTTTGGGTCAAGCCGTGCATAATCACGATGGAGAAGCATTGACTTGGGCAGGTAAATTTTTATATGTTAATGCTAAACAAGCAGATAAAAACATTTTTGAGTTTGAAGCGGACCACCTGTTGTTTATCGTACTTTTGCATTTATCTCTGGGTAATTTTAACGAGTTGAACGAATGGCGGCAGGCCAGAGCCATGGAATGGTATCTGTGGGAAGCGCTGTGTTTTGGGGTCTTGATTGAAAAAGAATTGCAGGAGTATTTAGCCGGTCGGCCCTTGTTAACTGATTATATTATTAATTCTGGTAGTTTCTCCGAACTTTTGCGTTATAGCGCGCAGCTTATTCATGTTGGTGAAGACCAAACAACAGTCGGCGGATTCATTAAGGGATTTTTGTCTTTCGCCAAAGGCGATGGTCGTGATGTTGCTGAACATGATTTGTATATTAATCAAGCCATTGCCGAGCATAAATGGCCGCTTGGTTTGAAGCCGTTATTGCAGAAGTTATTGTATTTATATATCCATTTGCGTGATTGCGATTTCGTGGATTATCGCGGGATACTCACCGAAGAACAGATTTTATCGGATAAATATGATTGGAAAAAAATTGTGCGGCAAGATATTAGCGACAAAGATACGGAAGAATTAAGAGAACATTTTAAATTGTTTGATCGGCCGGCGTTGACAAAGGCAAAACTTATAACCGCTTTTGAGTCTGTGCCGTGGGAAGATGAGCCGTTTTTGAGCCGGGTGGCGCGTCTAAGCGATTTGTATTCAGAAGTGTTCCCTTCTTTTGATTACGGACCAATTATATATTTTGATGAACGAGAAGGAAAAGTTAAATTTAATAAAAAATTACCGGACAGCTGGTACACTCCGTGGTTTAGATTTGGTATAGAAGAAAGTGTTTGGAAGCAGGCAGAAGAGGAAGCGAGGAAGAAATTAAAATATTTATCTACGAATCCAGATATAGAATTTGATTAAGGTTGATTAGTAAATAAATTCGGTAAGATTGTGCCGGTATGCCCACCAAACCCACAATTCTCGTCAAAAATCCGACCATATGCCAAAAATAGGAAACAATTACGCGTTTATTGACAGTCAGAATCTGCATTTAGGGATTTTGAGTTTAGGGTGGAAATTAGATTACAAAAGATTCAGACGATATTTAAAAGAGAAATATCATATTGAGAGAGCGTATTTATTTATTGGTTTTGTCAGCGGCAATCAAGACTTGTATAATAAATTACAAGAGGCGGGTTTTATTTTAATATTTAAGCCGACTATTCCTGATGGAAATGGTGATTTGAAAGGAAATGTTGATGCTGATTTGGTGCTTCAGGTGATGATAGAATTAGAAAAATTTGATAAGGCATTGGTAGTAACAAGCGACGGCGATTTTTATTCTTTGGTTAGATACCTGTACGGAAAAAGGAAATTATTGGCAGTATTAAGCCCGAATTACAAAAGGTGCTCCGGACTGTTGAGACAACACGCAAAAGAGAAAATATTTTTTATGGAAAATTTGCGCGGAAAGCTAGAGTATAAAAAAAGCACCGCTTAAGGACGAAACCATTAAGAAGTGCTCTTTTCTAGTAATACTACCTAAAGTATAAAGTAGATCAATTCATTTGTCAAGTGGATAACATTATGCCATCAAACCAACCCACAATTCTCGTAAAAAATCCAACAATTACAACTTATTTTCCGCTTAACACAGCCAAAAGGTGTAAAAATGCGGTTAAATGGCAGTGTGGTGATAGAAAAAGGCCAGATAAAATGGGAGTATGGTGTAAAAAAATCATAAGGTAAAGTTAAACTTGACTTTGAAATAAAGGTATGGTAAAATGAAAGTGCAGTTTAGAAATACATACACTTATGACAAAAAACTTGATAAAACGTGATATTTTAGATGAAATTTTGAAGTATATCAATATAGACGATGTTTTGGTGTTACATGGCGCAAGACAAGTTGGAAAAACATCCATAATGCTCTATTTGCAAGATCAGCTGAATGCGGCCGGTGAAAAAACATACTTTTTTGATCTTGAGGATTCAAGAAAAACAGACATCCTTGACGCTGGCGTGGAAAATTTTTTATCTTATCTTGAAGGGGCTGGATTTGATTGGGGAGAGTTAAGCCGGTCGGATAAAAAATTATTTGTCTTTATAGATGAGATACAGAATCTTAAGAAACCGTCGTCTTTTTTGAAATTGTTGGCAGATCATCATAAGTATCTAAAGCTAATTGTGTCAGGTTCGTCCAGTTTTGATATTAAGAATAAATTTAGTGATTCGCTCGTTGGCAGGATAGTCAACTTTGAAGTTTTTAATTTATCGTTCAGCGAGTTCTTGAGGTTTAAAAACATTAACTATAACTTGGAACAGGTGTCTAAACTTGGCAAAGGGCCGATTTTTGAAGATGTCATCCGTATGTATCGCGAATATGTTTTTTATGGCGGATATCCGAAAATTGTTTTGCAAGATTCAATAGAAATAAAAGAAAAATATTTGCAGATTATAATTGACACTTATGTGCGGAAAGACATAAGAGATTTGGCTAATATTGTGGAGATAGAAAAGTTTAATAACTTATTGAAAGTTTTGGCGGCACAGAGCGGACAGCTTTTAAGCGTATCTGCCACGGCAAGCACAATAGGTTTGGCGGCGCAGACAGTTGAACAGTATCTATCAATTTTAGAGAACACGTATATTATAAAATTTGTCCATCCGTTTAGCCATAGCGCCAATGTTGAGGTGTCAAAGGCTCCTAAAATATTTTTTTATGATACAGGTTTGTTGCAGGTATTGCGTTATAAGGAACTGAGCGCTAGGATTAGCGGCGATCTGTTTGAAACCAGCGTTTTTGCCGAGCTCGTAAAAAAATATGGACGCGAGCGCATACATTTTTGGCGGACACACAGGCACGCGGAAGTTGATTTTGTTTTAGATTTGCGCGCGTCTCTTTTGCCGATAGAGGTGAAAACAAATTTTAGAAATTTTAAAAGCAATGCCGTAAATTCATTTTGCAAGAAATACAAAGCCAAAGACTATAAGGTGGTTGGTTTAGAAGGAAAGAAAAAAGATGAACACTGCATTTATCCTTGGGAGCTTTAATCTATGCCCAATCAACCCACAATCCTCGTCAAAAAATCCGACGGCACGTCC
>Ga0156114_109_pt1 | contig 26053 bp, 22 predicted proteins | sample RifCSPlowO2_02_FD_107767 | JGI IMG/M metagenome (GOLD analysis project Ga0156114, IMG submission 107767) | Candidatus Magasanikbacteria bacterium RIFCSPLOWO2_02_FULL_43_22 | reverse complement strand
TGAATCAATCCTTTTCGTAGCTTCCAAGCCGTTGTCCGCTCGGCAAATCGCCAAGGCTTTGAGGCAGAAAACCGCTGATGTGGAATTGGCGTTGGAAGATTTGAAAGCAAAATATAATCAGCCTGCATCCGGCTTGCGTATTTTGCACGAGGGCGAGAATTATCAAATGGCCACTAATCCGGATAATAGCGCGGCAATTGATTTATTTATCAAAGACGAGGCGGCAGGGGAGCTCACCAAACCGCAATTGGAGACTTTGACGGTTATCGCTTACCGCGGGCCAATCACTCGTCCGGAGTTGGAACAAATTCGCGGTGTTAATTGCGCGATTATTTTACGCAACTTGTTAATGCGGGGTTTAATTGACGAGCATGAAGATGAGAAAAAAGTTTCGCCGGTTTACAGTTTATCAATGGAAGCGGTGCGGCATTTGGGCGTTAATTCCGCGTCTGAATTGCCCGATTATTCAACTTTGCATAAACACGAACATTTGGAAAACGCTTTGCAGAATGTCGAGGCGCGGTCAAAGTAATCTATGGCTTTAAATTTTTTAGAAAAAAATAATGATCCCCTGCGAAATCAAAGCGAACACTGGCGCGCTGTCGTCGCTGTGTTAGTTTTGGTTTTGGCTGGGACAGGAAGTTTGTTGCGCCAGTCCGGCGTTAGTAATCAGATGGTTTTTAAAAAAGTTGAGTCATTAACTCCGGCTAAAGTAATGCAAAAATTCAAAATCGGCGGAGACATTGAGGTGACTCCTCCGATTCAAAAACCAAAATTGCCGGAATTAATTGGCGAGATGCCGTTGCCGGAAAGTTTTACTGCCCACGGCATTCTTGTTAAAGACAACGCGACAGGCGTGGTGTTGTATCGCAAGAACGAATACGACAAATGGCCGTTGGCCAGCATAACTAAATTGATGAGCGCTTTGATCATTTTAGAAAATAATCCTGATTGGGGCACTTCAGCCATTGTGATAGGCGAGGATGCGTTAGACGCGCATATGTATGCCGGCGATGTTTATACTATTGATGAATTATGGCAGGCTGGTTTAATCGGTTCTTCAAACAAAGCGATTATATCATTGGTGAACGCTTTGAATTGGACTGAAATTGCGTTTGTGGAGCGTATGAATCAAAAAGCGCTGGAATTGGGCATGACCGAATCAAAATTTGTTGACCCGACCGGATTAGACCCGGGCAATGTGGCGAGCGCTTCAGACACCGCGATTTTATTGAACGAAGTGATGAAAAAAGAAAAAATCACCAAAGCGCTGTTGACAACCGAATATAATTTATATTCAAAAGAGAGAAGAAAAGACCATCACATGTGGAATACGGACTGGTTGCTTCTGGGCTGGATTCCACATCAGTTTAAGGAGTTTTATGGCGGAAAGACCGGCTATATTGCCGTATCAGGATATAACTTTGCCATGCGAGTCGGTGATGGCGCCGGACACGTGATTGATGTAATTGTTTTGGGCGCGGAGAGCCACGAGGCTAGGTTTACTGAAGCAAAAAAAATCGCCGAGTGGACACTGGCGAATTACAAATGGTTTGAGTGAGAATGTGTGCCGTCGGAGAGAATCGAACTCTCATGACCTTGCGATCGCGGGATTTTGAGTCCCGTGCGTCTACCAATTCCGCCACGACGGCTTTTTTATTGATAATATCATATAGGATATTCTTTTTTTTGTCAATTTGGTGTATAATGTGAACATGGCGAAAATCATTTCCATTGTCAATCAAAAGGGCGGGGTGGGAAAGACCACGACAGCGATGAATTTAGCAGCTTATTTGTCAGAGATGGGCCGTTTTGTTTTATTGGTTGATATGGATCCGCAGGGCAACGCGTCCAGCGGTTTTGGTTTTGGCAAAGATAAAGTTGAACAGGGGATTTATGAAGCGCTGGCGAAGCAAAGGCGCTTGCATGATGTTATCAGAAACACCGCCCACGAAGGATTGCGTCTCGCGCCCAGCACGCCGAATTTGGCTGGCGCCAACATTGAATTGGTTGATGTGGAACGGCGCGAGCATCAGCTGGCTGATTTATTGGCAGAGGCGAATCATGCTTATGATTATATTATCGTTGATTGTCCTCCATCACTCGGTCTGTTGACAATCAATAGTTTGGTGGCGGCTGATGAGCTTTTGATTCCTGTGCAAGCGGAATATTACGCGTTGGAAGGATTGGGTCAGCTTTTGGAAACAATTAATTTAATCCAAACTCACATCAAGCCGGAGTTGAAAGTATTGGGCGCGGTATTGACGATGTTTGACCAGCGCACGCGGTTGTCTGAAGATATAATGAACGAGCTGTATAAATATTTTCCAGATACGATTTTCCGCACCGTGATTCCACGCGCCGTGCGTCTGGCTGAAGCCCCAAGTTTTGGCAAGTCAATCGCGCATTATGATCCATCCGGCAAGGGCGGCCGGGCGTATGAAAGGTTGGCGAGAGAGGTTTTGGAAAAACATCAGAGAGTGGATTGATGATTGAACGGAAACTGGAAACTAGAAATTGGAGAATTGAAAATTGTTTAAAAATTACAAATTAAAAATTGAAAATTAATCGTTATGGCTTTAGGAAAAGGATTAAGTTCGTTGATTCCGCAAATTAGACCGCGGAAAGTTATTCACAAGGAAAACGGTCAAGAAACCGGCGGGCGGATTTGGCATATTCCTCTTTCGGAAATCGCGCCGAATCCGGAACAGCCGCGGCGTAATTTTTCCCATCAAGAGTTGGAAGATTTGGTGGTTTCCATCAAAAAACACGGGATATTACAGCCAATTACCGTAACAGAAAAAAGTGATGGCGGCTATGAATTAATAACTGGCGAGAGGCGCTTGCGCGCGTCGCAGGTTGCCGGCATGGCGACGATTCCGGCGATTGTCCGTTTCGCGACCCAGCAAGAAAAACTTGAGTTGGCTTTGATTGAGAATATTCAACGCCAGGATCTAAATCCGATTGAAGAGGCGTTTGCTTACCAGCGTTTAATTGACGCGTTTAATCTCACTCAACAAGAAGTGGCTGAACAGGTTGGTAAGGATCGATCAACGGTTACAAACATGTTAAGACTATTATCTCTGCCGGAAGTGGTGAAGAAAGCGTTGATTGATGGACAGATCAACACCGGCAAAGCAAGAGCGCTGTTGAGTTTAAAAGATGAGAAAGAATTACTGCGAGTATTTAACGGCATGATGGGCCAACAGATGACAGTGCGAGACGTGGAAAAGACTGTGGCCGATTACGGCCAAAAATCCCGTAAGGGATCGGTGCGCCGCGATCCGAATGTCTTGGCGCAGGAGAAAATGTTGGAAGAACGGCTCGGGACTAAAGTTCAAATCACCAGGACAGGGGACAGGGGGCGGATTATTATTGAGTACTATTCGTCTAATGATTTGAAGAGGATACTGGATGATTTGGCATAAAGTCCACTAATCTGCTTTATTGTATTAGTGCCGATTAGTGGTCGCAAATTAGCGGGTTATTTTTTACCAACAACCTGCCTTATCCACCCGGTAATAATGCTCCTCTCTTGTAAACGAAGGGCGTTTTTAATATTCAGTCTAGCAGTGTGTGTTTTGGTGAATTTCAACCAGTCGCGATTCGGACCTTTGCGGTTTTTATCAATAATAATTTCCACCACATCGCCGTTTTTCAGTGTGGTATCCAAACTGGTCATCTGTTCATTCACCATTGCGCCGTTGCATTTGTTGCCGATGACCGTGTGGATATGGTAGGCGAAATCAATCGGCGTGGCGCCTTCCGGCAAGTCAATTACATCGCCTTTGGGAGTGAAGACGAAAATGCGAGATTTCAAAAAATCAATTTTTATTTCATCCAAATCAGACAGACGGCTAAGCACGTCTTTTTGAATTTCCGCCAGTTCTTTCACCCAACTGATTTCTTTCGCCGGCCTCTTGTGTCCGTGTTCATCGTAATGCCAATGCGCGGCCACGCCAAATTCCGCCTCTTCATGCATTTCTAAAGTGCGGATTTGGAATTCTACCATTTCGCCGCTATCAGTAAAGACCGTTGTGTGGAGCGATTGGTAGCCGTTAGGTTTTGGTTGCGAAATATAATCTTTAATTCGTCCCGGCATTGGTCGCCAGATTTTATGCAGGATGCCAAGCGCGGCATAGCAATCAGCCAGAGTGGGGACGATAATTCGCAGGGCGACGACGTCGTAGACTTTAGCGATCTCATTGCCTTTGCGTTGGAGTTTTTGATATAAACTGTAAAGACGTTTGTTGCGTCCGTATAAATCAACAGTTTTAATGCCGGCGGTTTCTAATTCATCCCAAGCGCGGTCTTGAGCGGCTTGCAGTGATTTGTCTTTGCCTCGCATTCTTTCGTCGCGGATTTGCTTGATGCGCGCGTATTCTTTTGGGTAAACATATCTGAATGATAAATCTTCCAACCAACCCTTGATTTCATCCATACCCAACCGTCCGGCTATCGGCGCGTAAATTTCCAAGCTTTCCAAAGCAATGCGATATTGTTTCGGCCCCGGCAAAGCGTCTAATGTGGTAAGGTTATGAATTCTATCGGCAAATTTAATAATCATTACCCGCACGTCTTCAGCCATGGAAATAAACATCTTGCGCAGGTTTTCTATATAACGCTCAACTCCGCGATATTTTAATTTTCCCAGTTTAGTAATGCCTTTGACCATGGACGCTACTTCGTTGCCGAAGTTTTTTTCCAATTCTTCCAGTGTTATTTTTGTGTCTTCCGGCACATCATGCAGGAGCGCGGCGATGACAATCACCGGATCAATTCTCATGTTAGCAAGGATGTGAGCGGTGGATAGAGGATGAATGATATATGGTTCGCCGGATTTTCTGGTTTGGCCGTCGTGCGCCTTTTCCGCGAAATCATAAGCCAGCCGGATAAGATCCAGATCAGCTTTGGCGTCATACGCCTTCACTTTTTTGATTAACGAACCAATGGTGGGATTTTTACCGATGATTTCTTCTTGCTCCAACATATAATCATATTTTACATCATTTTAGCCATTTGGCAAGCGATAGCTTGACTTTTTAGTCTGGTTTGCTATAATTCCAGACAAGTTTAGAAAATTTATTATTTAATTTTATGCCATACGCGGGAAAAAAAGAGAGAAGTTTGGTCATGATAAAACCGGACGGAATTCAACGTTCGCTTATCGGCGAGGTGGTAAGACGGTTTGAAAACATAGGTTTAAAATTGGCGGCAATGAAAATGCTGGTGCCAACAGCCGAGAAGATTGAACAGCACTATACTTTGGATCCGAATTGGCGGCGCGTTACCGGAGAAAAAACTATTAAAGGCTACAAAGACAAAGGCTTGACTCCGCCGACCGAGAATCCACTGGAAATTACTGACAAACTTTTGATTAATTTGAAAAAATACATGACTTCCGGGCCGGTAGTAGCAATGGTTTGGGAAGGCGCGCATGTGATTAAAATTATCCGCAAATTGGTCGGCGGGACCGAACCGTTAACTTCCGATGTCGGCTCAATTCGCGGCGATTATGTTCTGGACTCCTATGAAATGAGCGATGTGGATGACCGCGCTATTCGTAACTTAATTCACGCTTCCGGTTCAGTTCAAGAAGCGGAAATGGAAATAAAACATTGGTTCGCGCCGGAGGAGTTAATTAACTATCGTTTGGTGCAAGAAGAGATTTTGTATGATGTGAATTTGGATGGGATACTTGAGTAGCTGTGGATAAGTCAGCTTGCGTGGAAATAAATATCTGGTATGATATAAATATATGGGTAATTTTTCTTTAACAATTTGTCCGACAACCGTAAAGCGTATTGACTGGATTCGTTTGTTTTACGTTGTATTCGGCGGGGCGAAGTGTTCAAGGAAAGTTCGTGCGTAAGCGCGAATAAAAACCAAGAATAAAGCCCCGCGGAATACGCGGGGTTTTTAATTCTGTCATTGCGAGGAGTCTGCGCAGAGTTTACCCCGAGCCGTGCCGAGGGGAAGCAATCCAGCGGTTCGCTCTTTACAAACAATAATGGCCCGCCCGCAACGCCAGAAAGCTGGCTTGCATGGCGGGCAGGCAACGCAGTATTTATCTAATCACCACCAGACTTAGGATCGGGCGGAAGGGATAATGATGTCCCTTGCTTCGGTCCTAAGACTACAAAGAAGGAGGAAACAATGGGTAAGAAAAGACCTAGGAGATGCGCGAAGTGCAATGCGAACATGCAACCCAACGGTCGGTTCTGCGCGAACGGCCATCTGAATGGCATAGGCGAACCATACGCACAGCACGCGCAGGAATTAATTCTCGCGGGGAAGAACGGATTTGGACAGCCTATCATGACCAGGGATTCGTCACGGGTTGTGGTAATCCCCAACACGACCTGGTAGAGGGTCAAAAGTGTGTGGTGGTTAAAAAGGAGGAAAAAATACTGCGTTGCCACCCACAAATTTAATTTTTTTTAGGATGATTGCGGGTTTATGAGTGACGAACACACCCCCTTCCCCTCTCCGAGAGGGGAGTTTGCCGACCACTTCCATGGATGGGAGTTTAATGATTCCCTCCTCGGAGGAGGGCGAGGGAGGTGTCGACGGTCTTTAAGTTTGTCGTATCAGCTCCTGTATATTTTTCACGCCAATCACTTTAATGTTTTCAGGTTTTAAAGTTTTAATGCTTTCATTCGCGATCACTCTTTTCATTCCCAGTTTCTCACACTCTCTCACTCTTTTTTCAACTTGCGTGACGCCGCGTACTTCGCCGCCAAGTCCGACTTCGCCAAACACCGCCAAATCCGCGCCGAGTTTTTTGTCTTTGTATGCGCTCGCGATAGCGAGGCAGACAGCCAAGTCAGCTGCCGGTTCATCCGCGGTAATACCGCCCACAACATTCAAATGAATATCATATTGCGCCAAATTTAATCCGGCGCGTTTTTGCAAGACCGCGGTTAAAACATGCAAACGATTCAAATCAAATCCGCTGGCTTTACGCACCGGGTAACCGAAAGAAGTTTTATTTACCAACGCTTGAATTTCCACCAACAGCGGCCGTGTTCCTTCCAACAAACAAGTAACGACACTGCCAGGCATGTTTTCTCCGCGTTCGGATAAAAAACTGGCCGATGGATTTTTTACTTCTTGCAAACCATTTTCTTTCATTTCAAAAATTCCCACCTCATCGGTCGGACCAAACCGATTTTTTACTGTTCGTAATATTCTATATTGATGGTAACGTTCGCCTTCAAGATAGAGGACAGTGTCAACCAAGTGTTCCAAAGTTTTTGGCCCGGCGACTTCGCCATCTTTTGTTACGTGGCCGACGATGATCATTGCGATATCTGTTGACTTTGCTGTTTCCATGAGCCGCGTAGCACAAGATTTGATTTGATTGATACTGCCGGGTTCTCCTTGCACGTCATCGGAGTATATGGTTTGAATGGAATCAATGATGGCAAGCGTTGGTTTGGTTTGGTCAACAGTGGCGCGAATAATGCCAACGTTAGTCTCGTTCGCGAGCTGAAGTCCGACAGCCGATAGCCGAAGTCTGTCAGTTCGCAATTTTATTTGTCCCACCGATTCTTCGCCGGAAATATATAATGTGTTTGGAATTATAGCCGCCAATTGAATGGCCAAAGTTGATTTTCCGATTCCAGGCTCGCCACCGAGCAAGATCAAACTCCCCGGCACAATTCCTCCACCCAGCACACGGTCAAATTCCGCCAGATCCGTCTGCTGTCTTCTTACATTTTCTCCTTTAATCTCTGACAACTTCACCGTCTTTGCCGGCGCGCAGGTATTCTCTTTTGTGTTTTGTTCAATGTGTTTTGTGTTCTGTTCAATGGTTCCCCATTTTCCACACTCTAAACATCTGCCAATCCACTTTGAATACTGGGCGCCACAGTTAGTACAGACAAAAATTGTGTTATTTTTATCGACCATAGCAGTTAAACCAGGCTTAGATAATCCAGCGCGGCAGAAAATGAACCAAAGTTTTTTCTAACTTAACATCTGGTAGCGCGGAATCGCTTAAAATTATGGCGTTGGCCGGGTGGTATTGTTTTATAAAATTAGCCAGCGATTTAGGAAAGCGCGATTTGTTAACAACACCCTTGCTTTCAATTGGTAATAGTTCTTGGCCTTGCTTAATAACAAAATCGCTTTCGGACTGTTTTTTATCACGCCAATAATTAACCGCTAAGTCTTGTTTAATAAGCTGAGTAAAGATAAAATTTTCATAAAGCTGGCCTTTATCACCGCGTATTTTTAGCGGGCTGAAGTTTTGTACGATTAAATTACGCAGTCCAGTGTCAAAAAAATATATCTTGGGATTTTTGGCGATTTCCTTTCGCCGATTAGAAAAAAAAGGTCGTATCGCTTGGCAAATAAATGTTTTATCCAAGATATTAAGATATTTTTTTAAGGTTAAATAATCATAGCCTGAAATTTGGCCAAGTTCGTGATAGTTTACTAATTGACCGATTTGTATCGCCAATGCTTCAATGAGTTTAGACAGTTTATAGTCATCAATCAGCCCCAGGGTGTCTTTTATGTCGCGTAAAAAGTAGGTATTATAAATGTTTTTTAAGACGACGTTTTTTTCTTCTTTTGATTTAACAATTGCCACCTGCGGGTAACCGCCCCAAATAATAAAGTTTTCCGCCAAGTGCATAAGCCGGCGATTGATGTTGTCGTCTATCTCCGTATTGGTTGTTTTTAGGTTTTTAAGATTTAGGTGTTTTTTGTTTGACGCGTAAATTTTGAGCAGAGCAGGGTCGCGAAAGGAGAGGTACTCCTCAAAGTCTAGACCATACAAATTAAACACAAATACCCTGCCGACCAAAAATTTAATCGCTTTTATCGTGAGATCAATTGCGCTAGAGCCGGAAATTATGATTTTGCAGTTTGGGTAAGTATCAAATAAAAATTTTAATCCCTTACCACCCTGTTTAGCGTATTGGAATTCATCAATAAAAATGTATTTATGGTGAAGAAATTTTTCGGCAAATCTTTTAATGTCATGTTGAAACAAAGCGAGATTGTCAATGTCTTCAAAAGAAATAAAAATTGAATTTTTAAGATTAATCTGGATTTTTTTTAGGAGAGTAGTTTTACCACTTTGGCGCGGGCCGACAACAGCTAAAATCTCGGGATTTTTAAGATATCGTAAAATGGTCTTCTCTAATTTTCGCTTAATATACATAAATTTGCAGTGATTTTACCATAATTATATTACAATATAATTTTAGCGCATTAGAGATAGCATGTCAATACCGGCAAGGGTTTTATATTTTATGCCGGTCCATTTTTGATATTGCGCGCCGCAGTTGGAGCAGACGAAGATTGTTTCCGTTTTTGACATAATTACTGAAAACAGCTTTTTTTAGATGTGCCAACCGGCTGGAAATGCCAATCTTCAAAATACAGTTTGCACATGCCGGAGTCGCGCATGGATTTTATCAAAATGTTTTGGCAATTATAGTCGTTGCGCGTCATTGTCCCGGGTTGTTTGCAAGCCGGGTTTCCTTTGCATGCTTTGCCGCTGTTAGTCATCTGCGTCCATGTTCGGTTTTCTTCTTTACACAATGCGTCAAACGCGTAACCGCCGACATGTGGACAGTTGGAGCAGTCTACAGGATTATAACTTTTACACTGGCATCCTAATGGGTTGCCTTTTAACTTTATTTGTTGTTCCACCGGACGAAAACAAGATATTAATTTGATAGTATATCCTTGCGCGTGCATTTTTTCTGCCGCTGCTTTTAATCCATTCACGCACTGTTCAGAACAGTAACGGTATTGTTTGCCGCATTTGATTTCCAGGCCCGGCATGTCGGGGATATACACCAAATCGCCGGTTCCGGCTGGCGGCGGGGCATAAGATTGGCCACCTTCTTGGTCATAGTCCGAAGTGACTTCAAGGTTAAGTGGTATATTTTCAACAAACCTCACCCTCAAATTTTTAAACTCCACCAGATTCGGATTGATCATGTACAATATAAAATATGAAGACACCGCGATGAAGAGTCCCATGAGCGATTGGCCGATGCGGGTTTTGGCTTGAGTGATTTTTGCCGCTTCGCCGCCGGACATGATCCAGTCAAATCCGTTTTTTATTATCATCGCTGTCGCTATGATGCTCGCGACAATAATTAAATATTTATAAAGAGACGAAATATAGTCGCCAATAAAGGGGATGTAGAGATATTTTCCGGAATCTTCCTCAATAGTTTTTGGTTCGGAAAATTTTAATCCCGGTATGGAAATTTTTGTCTGCGGCTTGGCTACTATATTATCAATCTCTTTGTACATCTGCGCGGTGACGGCTGTTGGGTCAAGCAACATATCAACAAGCGTTTCCATGCTGGCGCCTGTTTCTTTGGCGGGAATAGGCAATTTGGTTTTGCTGTAATCTTTATTCAAACAGTAATTCAAATCCCAAGTTAAATTAGCGCCGTCTTTGCATGTCCAGTCATCTTCAGAGCCGCCATAAGCTTCTTTGCAGTTCGGACTGCCGGCAGGGTTTATTATTGATGTGTCAAATTCTCCGCAAACGCAAAAAGCCAGTTTTTTGTCTTGCGGGTCAGTCTTGGCGCTATTTTCGCATTGATTGCTCGCGCATTCGCCATTTGACGAACATGGCGATCCGATGGAGAGTCCGGCGGTTGATGCATTGCTTATGGGGAGGAGTAGGGCAAACCACAACAGAGAGAAAAATAAAATCTTTTTTTTCATAGAAACAAATATGAAAAATAGAGGAGAAGGGTTACGTGGAAATTTATAATCCCAATATCGCCTCCCAACCTTCAATGGTGGCAGGCGGGTTGACTTGTTTGTTATCTAAAAATATCGCGGGGATGGCTTGGATATTTAACAAACGGGCGATTTCTTTGACTCGTTCAATTTGCTGTTTGGCGGTTCCGGCCTGGACGCAGCCGTTTAATTTTTTCTCATTGGCATCAATCTCTTTAACAATCGCGTCTAAGATATCTTGTTTTAATTGATAACTGTTTGTAAACGCCAGCCGCGCGAAGTCCATAAATTTATTTTGCTCGTTCAAACAATAGGCATATTCATTCGCTGTGTCGCTGGCATAGGGGAATTTGGTTACCGGCAGGCTTTTCCAAATTATTTTAACCGCGCCCGGATGTTTGGTCATAAATTGCTCAATTACAGCAAATTGAGCTTGGCAGTGTTCGCAGCCAAAATCTTCAAAAGCAATAACAGTTCGCGGCGCTTTTTTCTCGCCGATAATCGGGTCAGTTGGATAAATTGGGATGGTAATTAAGCTGTTTTGTTTGGTTTCAGCTTGTTTTTCTTTGTCTATTTCCGGGTAGAGCGGTTCGTATTGAATAATACGGATAAACAACGCTAAACCAGCGACTAAGATCGCCGGAATAAAAATGACCGCTAAAATTTTTGTTTTTATCATATTGGCACGCTAAATAATCCGGAACTGTTTTTGTCCGTGAAATAAATTGTCTTATTATTATCGCCGATGAACAGGCTGTCTACCGTGTGGTAGCCGTCAGTGGTTAATTCGGTTTTAATGCCGGTTTCAGTGTCAATTTTGTAGATTTTATCATTGGTGGTGTCAGCCAGTCCGGGCGCGAAGCCGGCGCCCGTTTGCATTTGCGTCGGCACGGCGCAGTAAATAAATCTATCATCGGTAAAGGCGCATTTTTCAGACCAGGTATTTAAATTCAACATCTTTCTGCCGGTGCCGATACTGTCGCCTTCAGCGTTAACTATCCAAAGTTCCGGTTTAAAATTGCTTCTGGCGCTATAGACGCTGTAAAGCAGTTTTTTTCCGCTAGTGGACCACTGACTTTCAAATCCGCGGCCTTCCACAATGATGGAGCGGAAATTTTCTCCTTGAAGACCTACAAACAGAATTTCTTGTTTATCCGCTCCCTGCGGATCGCCGGTGGCGGAAGTGGCAACGATTTGTTTGTTTGGCGACCAATTGACTGTTACTTTGTCCGCGTTTTCTCCGAGCGGCGCGATTAGTTTGATGCTTTTGCCTTCAGGATCAGCGGTTACCAGCCAACGATTTTCCGTTGCCAGCCCCATGCTTTTGCTGGCGATCTTGTCTCCAAAAGGCGAGAAAGAGAAATCCTGCCAATGTTTTGGCAAGGTTACCTGTTTTTTGGTGTCAAAATTATAATAAATGTTTGAACCATCGGGGTATTCAATGACAGATTCGTTTTTTGTCGGCGACCAGGTCGCGTTTTGAACATTAAAAAACACTTCATCGCTTAAAGCCGCGATTGAACCGTCTTTGTTTAGGCGATAAAATTTTCCGTCAGTGGTATTATAAAATTTAGCTGATCCGACCGTGTCTTTGCCGCTGCCGAGAATTGAACTATCCACTTTATTTGTGATTGGAAAAGAGGGTTTAACTTCCGGAGTAACGGTTTTTGGCGTAATTGGCTTGCTTACCGAGGTTGGTAGTTGCCCCGGTTTGGATGTTGGTAAAGTCGGCTCGCCGCTTCCAGCCGTGGGGAATAGACCGGCCGCGGGGGCTTCCACGCCAGGTTGGACAGCGGTTATTGGCTTTTCTTTTTTGGCAAAGAACACCCAATAGAGCAGAAAACCGACTGCCACGCAAACAACGAGGAATATGCCGGCGTAAATGATTCTTTTTTTATCCATAGATTTATTAGTTAGGTTGTTGTTGGAATTTTTGAATTTGCGCGGTGATTTTTCCTTGCAGAGCGGCAAATTTCATGTTGGCCACGCGTTGGATGTTCATCATTTGCTTTTCTAAAATTTTGATTCTCGCCTTTTTTTTCTGTATCTGCGCGTTTAATTTCTGCAGTTCGTTATTATATTCTACCATGTTTTTGCTGAAAGTCGCTGATTCGCTGATCGCTTGTTTGGCAGCCCAGCCCATGAGTACTTCTCCGATGCCAAATAAACTTAAAATAATTCCGATGATAAATATGATTGCGGCAATGACTAACATTACGAAATAACGCGCGGCCGCGACCGTCATTTTAACATAGAGAGCGGCTTTTTTGGCTTCCAACAGTTTTATTTCTTTTTTCAACAGGCCGATTTCTTTTTGAAACGGTTTTATTACTTTGTCAACTTTTTTTCGCGTGTTTTTTTGCGCTTGTTGCAATTGTTCCGTGAGATTCCTAATCTGCTCCTGCTGTTTTGCCGGCGGCTGTTGATCCTGTTCTTGTTCCTGTTGTTGTGGAGTTGGTTGTTGTTCGGTTTGCGCTGTTTCAGGTTGTTGTTCTTTTGGTTGTCCGGGTTGAGGTTCCGTAGACTGTTCGGGCGGCTGTTCCGGCTTTGCTGGCGGTTCGGTAGGTTTTTCGGTTTGTTTTTCTCCTGGTTTTTTTGGTTGTGTCTCTTTAGGCTCTTCTTCTGGTTCGGCGCCTGCTTCAGATTGTTGCGGCGTTTCTGTCGGTTGTTGCGGTTCTGTTGACGGCTTGGGAACATAGGCCGGAGACGGTTCAACAGGTTCTTCTTCCCCTAATTCTTCCGACGGTTGTCCGCCCTCCGGTTCTTTTGGTTGTTCAGCCTGTTCCGGCGCTTCGCCTTGAATCTGTTGCTCCGGTGTTCTTTTGCTAACAAGTTTTTTGGTTTGTTGAGGCAACGGTCTTTGTTCACCTTCCAGTTTTGGGGTTTTTTCTATCCCTAATTCAGCATAATCCTGTTCCAGTTCGTCGCCAAAATCAAGCGCTTGGTCTGCCGGCTCTTCGGCTTCTTCAAATTCATCAAGCGCATCTTCTAAATTTTGTTCAGGTAAATTTTCAGCTAAATTATCTCGCAGTTTTGCCAGTTCTTCTTGGATTGTTTTTTTAATGATGTCATTAACTTGCCGAAGGGCGTCTGGCGGTAAATCCGGCAATGTTTTTTCCAAAGCATTTTCAATCTGCGGCATCCATTCCTGCGCCGGCGGTTCTTTTATGTCAGGTGCGTTTTGTCCGCCTTTCTCTTCCATATTTTGAGTTTGTTTCAGCCTGTCATTGCGAACCGCAGTGAAGCAATCCAGTCGTCAGTGGTCAACGAACGTGGATTGCTTCGTCGGCCGATGCGAATCGGCCTCCTCGCAATGACAGGTGTGTTTATTTGTAACTAAGTGATTGCGTCAGTTTCAAACAATCTTGCGTGTATTTGGCGATTATTTTTTTAATTGTCGCCTCGCTTAAAAAACCAGACTCACTTCGCGCTTTCTGTATTTTAATCGCCGCTGATTTCGCGCGCAATTTAATCAAAGCGGAAGCGGTTTTTTTTGTTTCTTCTTTATCGCCGCGTTGAAATGATTTTAATATTTTTTGCTTGAAGTAATTCATCTCCTCTTTATTTTGCTTCTCTTGCACCGCTAAAGGCGAGTCGGTTTTTTGCTTTACCTGCTGTTGTCTGGCCTTTTGCATCGCCAACTGCCATTTTTGTTCAAAATTAACCATAATAATACTAATATACAAATAGAGCACTAATGATACTAATGTATACTAATACCCCCTGATGTTAAATATTCGTATTCATTAGTATCATTAGTACATTAGTATATTGGTATGTTTATCTTAGACTATATCCCGCCTTCTCTTTTTTTAATATATAATTTTTCTTCTTTTTTTCTTTCTCCATAATCTTAACCACCAGTTCTTGCATTACGTCGCGGATGACTTTATCCACTTGCCGGGCGCCAAATTCTTCACTGAATGATTCAGACGCTAAAGAAGCAATCGCGGTTTGATCGGATTTGATATTGAGCTGTTGGTTTTTTTCAAGCTGTTCGTTGACCTGCCGCAAGTTCGCTTCCACGATTTTGGCAATCGCGCTTTCGGTGAGGGGAGAAAAGATTTCAATTGAATCCAAGCGATTGATTAGCGCCGGCGAAAATTCATCTTTTAATTTATTCATGACAGTTTGGTCACGGTTCTTAGTTGAATCGTCGGCTTGTCCGGCGTAGTCCCGACCAAGTCGGGACGAAGACGGACCAAAACCGATTCCGGCTGATTTAAAGAATTCTGACCCGAGATTTGTTGTTAAAATAATAATTGCGTGGTTAAAATGGGTTTTTTTGCCGCTACTGTCGGTTAATTGCCCTTCGTCAAGAATTTGCAAAAGAAGTTTGACCACGTCGCGGTGGGCTTTATCAATTTCATCAAACAGCACCACGCAGTATGGTTTTTGTTTAATGTCTTCCAAGAATCGGTTGCGGTCTTTGTGGCCGATGTATCCGGCCGGGGAGCCGAGGAGCTTCGCGGTGCTGTGCGGTTCGGAAAATTCGCTCATATCAAGTTTGACCAGCGATTTTTCGTCATGATAAAGTTCGCGCGCCAATACTTTTGCCAATTCTGTTTTGCCGACACCGCTCGGTCCGGCAAAAAGGAAAGACGCAATCGGTTTTTTACGGTCGCGCAAACCCAAATATGATTGGCGGAGGTGTTTAATTGTTGATTTTATTACTTCATCTTGACCAATGATTTGCTTTTTCAACCTATCTGACAAGTCCGCCAGTTTTTTCCACTCATCCGCCAGTATTGTTTCCAGACCGATGTTCATTCTTCGTTCTAATACGCCGGCGATATCTTGGCGCGTGATTTTACTGCTGACAGTTTTTTTAGTCTTCGCAGCTTTTTGATTTATGATATTAAGCTGATTTTCTATTTCTTTCAATTTGGCTTTTAATTCCAATGCTATGTCAAGCTGTTCTTTTTTAATCGCTTCTATTTTTAAATTTTCACATTGTTCTTTTAAAGCCAAGCATTTTTGTCTTTGCGCTTCAATCGGCGTGTATTTTTGCTTGGTACGGGCCGCGGCGCAGGCTTCGTCAAGCAAATCAATCGCTTTATCCGGCAGGAAATTATCATGAATATAGCGCGCGCTTAATTCCACGGCCGCGTCAGCAGCGTCATCGCTGATTTTTACATTATGAAAGTCTTCATAATATTTTTTAACTCCGCGCATGATTGCTTTCGCGTCGTCTTCCGTCGGCTCGTCAATAATAACCGACTGGAAACGGCGTTCCAGCGCCGGGTCGGAAGCAATGTACTTTTTGTGTTCATCAATCGTGGTGGCGCCAATACAGCGTAAATTTCCGCGCGCTAAAGCCGGTTTTAAAATATTGGCCGCGTCCATCGCCCCTTGGCTGGAACCGGCGCCGATAATATTGTGCAATTCATCAATAAATAAAATATAATCCGAAGATTTGGCTATTTCATCCATGATTTGTTTCAGACGCGCTTCAAATTCCCCGCGATAAATCGTTCCGGCCAAGAGCAAAGTAACATCAAGCGCGAAGATTTTTTTATTTTTTAAAATGTCCGGCACCCGGCCTTCGCTGATTCGTTTGGCAAGACCTTCAACAATCGCGGTTTTGCCAACGCCCGGTTCGCCCACTAAAACCGGATTATTTTTTGTTCGGCGCGAGAGGATATGAATTACCCGTTCAATCTCGTTTCCCCGACCAATGACCGGATCAATATTTTTTTGCGCGTTTTTATCGGTTAAATTATTGGTAAAAATATCCAGAGCGGTGATTTGCGTTTTTTTATTTTTTAATGGCGCCGGCGTTGGATTATTTTGCAAAGCGCCGCTGTCTTTGCCGATAATTTCTTCCAAATGTTCCATTACGCCGGATACGTCTTCAATTTCCGGAAAGCGGCTGGTGCTTTGGAAAATTTCTTTCAGCTGGGCGCTAACATCCGTGAGAGAAATTTTATTTTGTTTAAACACGATTTCAATATTTTCATCGCGGCTGGCGATTATGGCGAACAAAAGATGTTCGGTGCCAATGTGGTTATGGCTGTTTTCATAAGCGATCAAAATCGCGCGTTCAACCGTTTGTTTGGCCTTGGCATCAAGTTCCGGCAGATTTGCTATTGCTATGCCACCCTTGTTCCTGCGCAATTGCGGTTTTTCCGAAAGCAGATGGAGAGTGTGTTTTTGGTTGAAATTAAATCTAACCAAAACTTCCGCTCCGACTGATCCTTTTTCTTCGCTTAAAGATAACAAAAGATGCAGAGGCGACACCTCATTATGTTCAAGAGAATTGGCCAGCGTCAGGGCTTTGGCAATCACATTGCGTAAATGCGTGGAAAAGCGGTCCAGAAGCTGATTAGGGTTGGTAGACATAAATATCAGTCACCGCAATAGGGTATTGCAGTTTGTGTATTTTTCGTCTATATTATATACTGTTAAAGCTAAAAAAGCAAAAAATTATGTCGTTTTCAGAACACATTTTCAAAGCATACGATATTAGGGGGTTGCACCCTCAAGAACTAAATGAGGAATTGGCTTATAAAATAGGCCGGGCTTTCGCGCGATTGCGCCAAAAAGAGGCTGGAAAAGATAAGATTAAAATAGTCGTTGGCCGCGATATGCGCCTTTCGTCTCCGGCTTTGTTTACCGAGGTGAAAAGAGGTTTGTTAGAACAAGGCGCTGATGTGGTGGATATTGGTTTGTCGTCGACGCCGACTTTTTATTTTGCCGTATCATATTATGGTTATGACGGCGGTATGCTGGTTTCCGCTTCGCATAATCCGAAAGAATATAATGGCGTTAAAATTGTCAGGAGCGGAGCCGCGCCATTTGGCAGAGGGACTGGCATGGAAGAACTGCGTGATTTGGTTAAGTCAGACCGGTTTGTTTTTAACGGCGAAGCTGGAATAGAGGAGAAAAAAGAAAACATTGTGGACGAAGAAGTTAAATTATGCGAGGCATTTGCTGACTTAAAGAAAATAAGATCAATGAAAATCGCGTTGGATACGGCAAACGCGATGGGAATTATTTATTTGGATCGGATGTTTAGGGATTTGCCGCAAATAAAATTAGTTAAAATTAATTCTAAATTGGACGGGACATTTCCGGCTCATCAGGCGGATCCTTTACAGGAGAAGAACATGGGGGATTTGAAAAAATTAGTGTTGGCGGAAAGCGCGGATTTGGGAATTGCCACCGATGGCGATGGCGACAGAATATTTTTTGTGGATAATGAAGGCAAAAGAATAAAGCCGGAAATAATGCGCGGGATTATCGCCCAGACGTTTTTGCGCGACAACCCGGGAGCGGTGATTTGTTATGACATTCGTCCGGGTAAAATTACCGAGGACATGATTTTAGCGGCCGGAGGCAAGCCGTTGGTTACTATGGTTGGCCATTCTTTGATTAAAAAACAGATGTTGGAGACCGGAGCGATTTTTGGCGGTGAATCGTCAGGACATTTTTTTGTAAAATTTCCGCATGGGGTATATGAAGCCCCGGTTATCGCCGCTTTGCGTTTTTTGCAAGAGTTGTCCGCGAGCGGATTGTCATCAGCAGAATTTGTTAAACCGCTGGATAAATATTTTCATTCCGGAGAAATCAATTTTACCGTTAAAGATAAAGACGGGGTTTTGCGTCGGCTTAAAGAAAAATACGTTGACGCGGAAATAAATTATTTGGATGGTTTGACTTTTACTTATCCGGATTTTTGGTTTAATGTCCGCGCTAGCAATACCGAACCATTGTTGCGGTTGAATTTGGAAGCAATGGCGGATAAATTGATGAAAGAAAAAATTATAGAAATTAGAGAAATAATAGAAACAACTTGACGCAATTTAACGATTGTCATATTATAGAAATCCGGTCGAAGTTCGGCTGGGTTGTTCTTTTTTTGCAAGGAGGGGAGAGATGAATAAGTTGCGTGGTTTGGTTCGCGCTACGTGGCTACTGGCGCTTTTCTTTGCTGGGTTCGTCTGTGTGTTGGCACGCGACGTCGTTCACTGGTTCTGCGTGCCGGCGAAGAGGAGCGGCGAGGGCATCATCACGCCGCTGGAAGATTACCAAGTGCCGGAATACCTCCAGCCGATCGTCGTTGCGTGGCGGCAAGTGGCCGAATGGTTCGGTTACAAGGGACCGGTGGTATGGTACTTCAGAGGCGGAGTAACACGTAAAGATGTCTTTGCCGAATACGGCCATGCAAGGATACTTAATAAGATCTTTGACTGGTGGGTGGAACGTGGCCCATTGTTCGTGTTCTGGGTACCTTGCTTGCAAAAGGTGACAGGCGACCTTCATGCCAATGCTAGTGAACAACGTGTCTTCATGAATGCATTACACCAAGATCACTTTTCCATGCCACCAAGTCACGTCTTGTCTTTCGGAGATAGTCTGACTCTGTATCTCCTCTTGCTTCACCACAAGCGCATGGCTGGCCAGTACTTTCTGCCGCAAAATGAGGCGCGTGGTAGCTGGTTGATACGGACAAACTCCTTCTACCAATACAATGATGAAAGGATCCACATCTATCTTGGTGGTTGGGGAGGAATAGCTCTTGACTTCAACGGTGACGCTGAAGCAGACAAGGGACTGACACGTTTCTTCGCGCTCGGGGTCGAGTCTGCCAGCAACTTCACTCTCAAACGGGCCGCGTAAAGGCCTGTCCTACCAAAAGCCCTCCGATGTACATCGGAGGGCAAATCATTTTTGAAGAATTTTTTTGTTTCTCATCCTTTTCTTTTGGGATTTTTGTAATTTTATGTCCCGTTAGGGACATCTGATAGTAGCCAGGCACTTTAGTGCCTGGTAAAGAATGTTTAATATAGTCTAAAAGTCCCAGAGGGACGACACATAGTTCTGTCTGCCGTCCCTACAGGACTTGTGTTTTAAGTGATGAATTTTCCAGGGCATAAATGCCCCGGCAACTATCATGCGCCCCTACGGGGCTATTACGTCGTTCCTCTTAATTTCCTAATCCTTTCTTCTATCGGCGGATGGGTGGAAAACAATTTGGAGAAACCGCCAGACTTAAGCGGATTGGAAATAAATAAATGCGCGGTGGCCGAGGAAGCGGTGGCGAGCGGAATGTTTGATTGAGAAATTTTTTCCAGCGCGCGCGCCAAACCTTCAGGATAACGAGTTAATAGCGCGCCTGACGCGTCAGCCAAATACTCCCGTTTGCGGGAGATTGCGAGTTTAATCAACTCGGCGATTATTGGCGACAAGATTAGCAAGACCAAACCAATTATCATAATTATTCCGCCTAGCTGTCCACCTCCGCCGCGGTTATTAGAATCGCGTTTGCCGCCGAACAATCTGGCGCGGAAGAAAAAATTTGAAATTAACGCGATCATTCCAACCAGTACCACGACGATTGTCATCAAACGGATGTCGTAATTTTTAATATGCGACAGTTCGTGCGCGATAACGCCCTCCAGTTCTTCATTTTTTAAAGCGCTGATGATTCCGGTTGTCAGAGCGATGGAAGCGTGTTGCGGGTCTCGTCCGGTGGCAAAAGCGTTGAGAGCTGGGGAGTCAATAATATATACTTTCGGCGTTGGCGTTCCCGCGGTAATGCAAAGATTTTCCACCATTCGGTAAACATACGGATTATCTTCTTTCTTTGTCAGCCGCGCTTTGGTTGACGATAGAGCAAAGCTGTCGCCTTTGTAATAGCTCACGAGCGATGTCAAAACAGAAAATACAACCGCGAACACTAAAATACCGTAGCCGTAATTCAAATACACCCCGATAAACCAACCAAGGGCGATGATAAAAACGAGGAAGATGGCGACTAGCAAGACAGTTTTGCGTTTATTGGAGTCGATTTGGGAGTACATAATTATAGGCTTACGAGGCTGACAAGGCTGACAAGGCTTACGAGGCCTTGTGAGCATTGTAAGCTTTTATGGCTTTGTAAGCCCTTACAATTTAACTTCCACAATCTCCCTCTCTTTCTCGTCTTCAATCTCAAAGAATTCATACTTGGTGAATTTCAGCGTATTGGCGAAGAAGTTGTTTGGGAAGACTTCAATTTTCGTATTGAAATCACGCACCATGCCATTGTAAAATCTGCGAGAGGCTTGGATTTTGTTTTCCGTGTCGGAAAGTTCGTCCATCAACTGGCCGACATTTTGATTGGCTTTCAGATCCGGATAAGCTTCCACCGCGATTTGCAACTTACCTAACATGCCGCCAAGCATGCTTTCGGCTTTGGCCAATTCAGCGGTATTGCCAGCCTGTTGCGCTGACATGGCTTGCGAACGCGCTTTGGTGATGTCCTCCAACAATCCTCGTTCATGTTGCATGTATCCCTTGACGCTGTTGATTAAATTCGGGATTAAATCATGACGGCGTTTTAATTGCACGTCAATGTCGCTCCACGCTTCCTTAGTTCGGTTGCGCAGGCGGATGAGGCCGTTGTATAGGGCGACGATCCAGATGGCCGCTATTGCCACAACAGCTATAATGACATAGGTGAGTGTCATATAGATTTAGTTAATTAAAAATTAGACTTGAATAATTTAGACTATTGGAGTATAATCTTAAGGATATTATAGCATGGACTGTAAAGAGACACAAGGTAAATTTGGACGCAAGCGGTATTCAATAAAAAGAGGTTTAATTTTCAATTTCTAATTTTCAATTTTTAAACAATTTCTAAATCCTACAATTTTCAGTTTTCGAACGGTCAAGAATTGAAAATTAAAACATTAAAAATTGTTTAAAAATTACAAATTGAAAATTAGAAATTAAAATGAGATTCTATATCTATCATGGGCTATGTTAACAATTATTATCTTTATCTTAATCCTCGGTCTACTGGTTCTGGTTCATGAATTCGGCCATTTTATCACTGCCCGCAAATCAGGTATGAAAGTTTTTGAGTTTGGCTTTGGTTTTCCGCCGCGGGTCATGGGTGTTTACAGGGATTCGGATACAAAAAAATTAGTTTGGAAATTTGGAAAGGAGAAAGAAGAAATTCCGACCACGGTTTATTCTTTAAATCTGTTGCCCCTCGGCGGATTTGTTCGTATTAAAGGCGAAGATGGCGGCCAGGCCAATGAACCTGACAGTTTTGGTTTTCAGAAAGCCTGGAAACGGGCAGTGGTTTTGGCCGCCGGCGTGACAATGAATGTAGTTTTGGCCGGAGCGCTTTTATCTTTTGGTTTTATGATTGGTTTGCCGACCGACTTGTCGGTTGATCCTGGTAAGTATGCTGTGATAGTTGAACAAGCGCAGGTAATGGTGCAAGCAGTTGATAAGGCCTCGCCGGCTGAGGAAGCTGGTATTAAATTCGGCGATCGGATTTTGAAGATAGATGGGCAGGAAATCAAGAGTTCGGAAGGCATGGTTGACTATGTTCAAGCGAATTTTGAAAAAGAAATGTTGTTGTTAGTTGAAAGAGGCGGCACGCAAACTGAATTAAAAATGACACCCCGTTTAGTCAAACCAGGAGAGGGCAGCCCTCGTTTGGGAGTAATGCTCGCTGACGCCGGCATCGTGCGCTATCCGTGGTATATCGCTCTGTATAAAGGTTTTATTGCCGCTGGTATCGGGTTAATAAATATTTTTATTGCTTTTTATTTACTGATAAAAAATTTGATTTTAGGACAAGGATTGATGTTTGAAGTGTCAGGGCCGGTCGGAATCGCGGTAATGGTTGGCCAAAGCGCGCGGTTGGGAATCAGTTATTTAATTAATGTTACCGCCATGATTTCGCTATCACTTGCCGCGATAAATATTTTGCCGATTCCGGCTCTGGACGGCGGCCGCATCCTGTTTATTTTGATTGAAAAAATCATCCGCCGGCCATTGCCGATGAAATATGAACAGTTTGCCCATACCATTGGTTTTGTTTTGTTGATGATTTTGATTGTCGCGGTGACTGGGAGGGATATTTGGGGGTTGATCAAATAATATTACTAATATACTAATAGAGTACTAATGATACTAATGGATACTAATATGACAGAGAGCGGGTTTTCAGAACAATCGAGGCTAAGCGAAAAAGAAAGATTTGCGTTACAAAAGGTCAACGAATGCGCTCCGCAGTTTGCTTTAGAATACCCGCAAATCGTAGAAGATGCACAGAACATGTCTGCGGTTGAAATTGCTAGTAAGTACGGTGTTTCAGAGCTCTATGGGGTGACGGGGACAATAGCTCTAGTATTGTTAAGAGAGCACTACAAACATTGCTTACATCAGAACAACGTCGCGATGTGTTTGGTCCTCGGTTACACACAGTAAGAAGCAGGGTTGGCAAAGAAGTGTATGAAGAAAAAAAAGGTCTCTGGGGCATGACACCGGAAAAAAGAGCCAGTGTTCATCGTCGCGAAAATAAAGTTAAAGCCGGTAAGGCGGCCAAGAAACGATTTAGTTTGTCAGATGCAGAACGAAAAGAAGTTTCGGCACGAGCAAACGCTGCGCGTGTAGATAGTTGGGAAAATAAAATAGTTGATGGTGTGAGTGAAGGAGATTTCGCAAGACGTTTGATTGGCCTACCGGAATATCGTATCGCTGTTGCCGGTCCACACAAAGGTCAGCCTGATTATAGAAGAATTGCTGGAGCAGTTAATGAGAAATATGGAAAAAATAGAACAAAAGAGAGCGCACAGGCTTTTTTTTAAAGAGAAAGGGCGAAAGAAAAAGGTAAAAACAAAGGATAGCTTTCAACCTAAAAATTAGTATCTTTATGAAGAATCAACTAGAAAAAATTAAAAAAGATTTTTTTAATGCTGTGACGGAAGTCAAGGACGCTTTGCAGTTGGAAGAACTGGAGCAAAGATTTTTTTCGCGCCGTTCCGGCGAGTTGACGCAGATAATGAAAAATTTGAAAGATCTTTCAGGTGAGGCGCGGCAAGAGTTTGGCAAGTTGGCGAATGAAGTCAAGCGAGAACTGGAAGAGGTGTTTGCAAAGAAAAAAGAAGAAATTAAAGTATCGGAGATGGGAGATATTTTAGAAAGAGAAAAAATTGATGTTACTCAACCAAAATTGCCTGGTAAAGAACGCGGGCATCTGCATCCTAACACTTTAGTACAGAATGATTTGGAAGATTTGTTTACTTCCATGGGTTTTATGGCGCTTGATGGGCCGGAGCTGGAAAGCGAGTATTATAATTTTGAAGCGCTGAATATCCCGGCCGATCATCCGGCGCGCGACATGCAGGATACTTTTTATATTTCCGCCCAAGGCGGATCCGCTTCGGGCGGAAAAAACTCTAACAGTTGGGTGATGCGCACCCATACTTCGCCAATGCAGGCGCGGGCGATGCAGAAATATGGCGCTCCGTTGCGCGTGGTCGTCCCGGGCAGAGTGTTTAGAAATGAAGCCACTGACGCGCGGCATGAACACACGATACAACAGCTGGAGGGTTTTGTCATTGATGAAAATATAAATTTTTCTCACCTCAAGGGAGTTTTAGATGTGGTCGCCAAACATCTTTATGGTGATAAAATTGAAATCAGATTGCGGCCCAAATTTTATCCGTTTGTTGAACCCGGCGTTAACGGCGAAGTAACTTGTTTTTTGTGCGCCGGGAAAGGTTGCCGCGTTTGCAAACAAAGCGGCTGGCTGGAAATTTTTGGCGCGGGCATGATTCATCCGAATGTTTTGAGAGAGGGTGGTATTGACATAAAAAAGTATCAAGGTTTTGCGTTTGGGTTCGGGCTGGATAGGCTGGTGATGCTGAAGTATGGCATTGATGAAATTCGTATTTTAAAAAGCGGGGATTTGAGATTTTTGAGACAGTTTTAAGCATTGATTTAAACTGATTAAAAAAAGATTACACAGATAAAATATGTTAATTTCTTTCAACTGGTTAAAACAATATACTGGTTTGCCAAGTTCTACTACGCCTGAAGAGATTGCGGAAAAGTTAAAATTGTCTACAGTTGAAGTAGAAAAAGTTGAACGACAGGGGAAAGATTTGAAAAGCATCGTTGTCGGTTTGGTAAAAAAAGTTGTCAAACATCCTGACGCCGATAAATTAAAAGTTTGCACAGTTAATGACGGCGCGCAGGATTGGCAGGTGGTTTGCGGCGGTTCAAATGTGAAAGAGGGGATGAAAGTTGCATTTGGCAGAATTGGCGCGAAAGTGCGCTGGCATGGGGAAGGCGAATTGGTTGTATTGGCGAAGGCAAAAATTCGCGGCGTGGAATCATTTGGCATGATTTGCGCGTCAACCGAGATTGGGTTGGGCGACAGGTTCCCATTGAAAGAAGAGAAAGAGATATTAGACCTGAGCGAGATATTGGATATTGGAAATTGGAAATTAGGCTACGAATTGGCGAAGGTGCTGGGCATGGACGACGTCATTTTTGAAATTGACAACAAGAGTTTGTCCAACAGGCCGGATTTGTGGGGGCATTATGGAATGGCGAGAGAAGTTGCCGCGCTGTTCAAAAAAGCGCTCATAGCGTATCCAATTAAAAAAACAAAGAAACAAGATACAAGAAACAAACAAATTCAAAATTATAAATTACAAATTGATGTTGAGGATAAAAAGCTGTGCCCGCGATATATGGCGGTGGCGATTGATGGGATAAAAATCGCGTCATCGCCGGATTGGCTGCAGAAAAAATTGCTGGCAGTTGGTCTGCGGCCGATTAACAATATAGTGGATATTACAAATTATATAATGTTGGATTTGGGACAACCGATGCATGCGTTTGATGAGTCCAAAGTCCTAAAGTCCATAAAGTCTGTAAAGTCAGAGATTACGGTGAGGCGAGCGAAGGATGGAGAGAAGTTTACGACTTTGGATGGTATTGAGTATGAGTTGAAAAGTGAGAATTTGGTGATTGCCAATAAAGAAAAAGCGATTGCCTTAGCCGGGGTGATTGGCGGGCTGGAAAGCGGGATTGGTAATGAGACAACAGCCATAATTTATGAATCGGCGAATTTTGATGCCTCGTCCATTCGCAAGACATCAACTCGGCTTGGTTTGCGCACTGACAGCTCGGCGCGGTTTGAGAAAAGTTTGGATCCTAATAATTGCGAACTGGCCATGCGAAAAGCGATTGAGTTGACACTGGAACTGTGTCCGGGAGCCAAAATCGCGAGCAAAATAGTTGATGTGAAAGATTTTCATCTTCAGCAAGGGCCGATTGAGTTGCCGCTGGAGTTTTTACATAAAAAAATCGGGGTGGAAATAGATAAAAAAGAAGCAATTAAAATTTTAGCCAATTTAGGTTTTGAAGTTAAAGAAAAGAAGGGCGTTCTGTTAGTTAAAATTCCGACTTGGCGCGCGACTAAAGATATTTCCATCGCCGAGGATCTAATTGAGGAAGTGGCGCGGGTTTATGGTTATGGCAATATCCCCGCATCTTTGCCAAAGTTTCCGATTGTCCCTCCGTCCAA
>Ga0156114_143_pt1 | contig 27823 bp, 23 predicted proteins | sample RifCSPlowO2_02_FD_107767 | JGI IMG/M metagenome (GOLD analysis project Ga0156114, IMG submission 107767) | Candidatus Magasanikbacteria bacterium RIFCSPLOWO2_02_FULL_43_22 | reverse complement strand
GGCTTCGAAGGTTCGAATCCTTCCCCACCCACAGGGCTTCACTGCGTCACGCCCTGTAAACTAGTTTTTTGCCACACACTGTTAAGAAATAGTTTATACGGCGTAGCTTCAGCGAAGCCGTGCCGCCTTAGCTCAGCTGGTAGAGCAACACTTTTGTAAAGTGAAGGTCCTGGGTTCGAATCCCTGAGGCGGCTCTAGTATGATGAAATTATGCATACTAATGATTTTTTTGAAATAGAAAAAGAAATAGAAAAAAATAAAAGATAGCGGCAGTTATTTGTAATTGTTATGCCTGAACTTCCGGAAGTGGAAATAATCCGCCAAGATTTGAGAAGGAAAATATTGAATAAAAAAATTATTGGCGTTGAGACGACGGTTAAGGCGAGATTGAATAAAAGCCGCGCCGTTTTCGCGCGTTTTTTAGTTGGCAAAAGATTTGTTGATATTGATCGAATCGGAAAGCTTTTAATTTTTGTTTTGTCGGGAAAAGAAAAGTATCTGTTGGTGCACTTAAAAATGACCGGCCAGTTAATTTATCGACACGGCGCGCAGATTGTTATTGGTGGACACGAGGGATCAAAGCCGGTGAAATTACCGAATAATTACACTCGCGCCACCTTTGTTTTCGCGGACAAAAGTGTTTTGTATTTTAATGATTTGCGACGATTTGGTTATCTGCATTTGGTTGATGAAAAAGAGTTGCTGAAAATCAAATCAAAATATGGCATTGAGCCGCTGACAAAACGTTTTACTTTAAAAAATTTTTTATCGCGTCTGCAAAATAAGAAAATCAGTATTAAATCGGCGTTATTAGATCAAAGCCTGTTCGCGGGTATCGGCAATATCTACGCTGACGAAAGTTGTTTTTTGGCCGGCATCAGGCCGATGACGAAAGTTTACAAATTAACAAGTGTGCGGACGCGCGGGTTGTACGAATCCATTGCGAAAGTTATTAGGAAGTCAATTGATAAACGCGGCACGACTTTTAATAACTATGTGGACAGCGACGGTCGGATTGGCGGATTCAAAAAACATTTGAATGTTTATGGCCGCGCCGGGGAGAGGTGCCGTCGCTGTAAAACGATTATTAAAAAAATCAAGTTAAACGGCCGCGGCACGCACTTTTGTCCGAGTTGTCAGAACTAATGTTGACAGCCATGATATAGATAAGATATAATGGTGGCACTTTTTGACGCTGATCCGTTAGTGAGTTTACACGGCGCAGCGCGGCGGAGACGTGCCGTTATAGCTCAGTTGGTAGAGCAACTCCATGGTAAGGAGTAGGTCCGCGGTTCAAATCCGCGTAACGGCTCTCATTTTCAATTTTGATATTTTAATTTTAAATTATTTATATGCCATCAAAAGAACGGGAAAACATGATAAAGTTTGAGTGCAAGGATTGCAAGCGAACTAATTATTTCTCTCGCAAGAACAAAAAATTGCTTAAAGAGCGATTGGAGCTTAGCAAGTACTGCAAACACTGCAAAAAACACACCTTGCATAAAGAGACGAAATAGAGTATAATAGTCCCGTTAAATCGGGGCTATTTAATTAGAGCGGGCGTAGTATAGTGGTAGTACAGGGGTCTCCAAAACCTCTAGCGTGGGTTCGATTCCCTCCGCCCGTGCACCATAGAAAACGAGTTTTAGCTCGTTTTTTGGTTTGTTAGGTTTCGAGTGCGTAGAAGTAAACTTTTTTCGTTTGACGATCTGACTGTAAAAATCGTATACTATACAAGCGTCATTAAGCAGAAAATAGCGTGTAGTTATTAGAATATGAATAATCTCTATTTAGAAAATTTAAAAAAAGCGGTTAAGGGGCGAGTACTGATATATATAGATGCCGCTAATTTAGAGTGTTCTGTTAGAGATATGTGGGTTAATCCAAAAGATGTAGTTGATGAATTTAAAAAATATACCGCAGATCAGTTGAGGTGGAGAATTGATTATGATAAATTTAACCAATTCTTTAAAAGTATTTGTAATTTGGTAGAGATAAAATTTTATTCAGCGGATTTTCAAACGGATTCTCATAGAAAATTTTTATGGTTTTTGGATAAAATTTTAAGATTTAAATTACGCACCAAACCACTTAAAGAATATTTGGATCACACTCCAGAATCACCCCATCGTAAAGCTAATTTTGATGTTGAGATTGCGGTTGACGCAACTCACAAATTAAAGGAATTCGACACTTTAATGCTTTTTTCTGGTGATTGTGATTTTGAGTACCTGATAAAGTTTTTGAGAGGGCAGGGCAAAATCGTCATTGTTTTTTCTAGAGTAGGTCATGTCGCAAAGGAGTTGCCACCGGCAAGTAGTTATTATTTTGATTTAATAGATTTTAGACACGAGTTGTTAAAAATTGCTTTAAAACAAGCAAAAAATCTCCCTTGAGAGGAGATTTTGCAGTTTATCTCAAACGACACTGCTATCGCTTGTAAGACAACTATACCACATTTAAAATATTTTTGTCAAGTTATCCACATGGGGGTAAATTATTCAAAACAAATAGAAAAACTTGAAATCGTCAAAAGCGCGCCGGTGGGCGGGCGGAATTCCCTCCCAACACCCCTTCCTTCCGCCCGCCCTAATTTTCCTTAAATTCCGTTCGAATTTGTTCGTAAACCCCGTGCCAGTCGCCAAAACAGCTCTAACCAGCTGTTTTTTGGCATAAACTTGACAAAATTCTTGTTTTGTGCTATACTGGTATATCCCAAGTATATTTTGGCCGTATTAAGCGGCCACAGACTCGAACCTCTTTTGTGTCATTGTGTGACCATGGTTGATTCGTCCCGATTTTGACTTCGGTCAAAACCGAGGATCCGCGATTTTGTTCAAGACAAAATCGGGAGGTCACTAAAAAACACATATGACACAGACAAATCAGGCTATGCCGGATTTTAACAATCTTGGCATTGCCACAAATTTGCTCGCCATTTTGGCCAAGCAAAATTTTACTTCGCCAACGCCGATTCAGCGCCAGTGCATTCCATCGGCTTTGTCCGGCAAGGACATCGTTGGCATCGCGCAAACCGGCACTGGCAAAACTTTGGCTTTCGCGATACCGATGATTCAAAAATTGGCCGCGCACCAAGGGCAAGGTCTTATTTTATTGCCAACCAGAGAATTGGCTTTGCAAGTTGATGAAGTTTTGCAAAAAATTGGCCGATCAATCGGTCTTAGAACCGCGGTGATTATCGGCGGCGCTTCCTCGCACCAACAAATTCAATCATTGCGCCGCAACCCGCATATTATTGTTTCCACGCCGGGTCGGATGATGGACCACTTGGAGCAAAAAAATGTTTCTTTAAACAATATAAAAATTGTGGTATTGGATGAAGCTGACAGGATGTTGGATATTGGTTTTATGCCGCAAATCAAAAAAATATTAAACTGGATTCCTCGCGAGCATCAAACTTTGATGTTTTCCGCCACCATGCCGGCGGCTATTTCCGAGATGGCGGCGCGTTACATGAAATTACCATTGCGCATAGAAGTCGCGCCTTCCGGCACCGCCGCGAAAAACATTGAACAAGAATTGTTTATTGTTCCAAAAGACGCGAAAAGCCAGCTTTTAGATAAAGTTTTATCTGACACAACCGGCACGGTTTTGGTTTTTTCCCGCACCAAACACGGCGCGAAAAAAATCACCATGAATGTGCGCGCGATGGGACACACAGTCGCGGAAATTCATTCCAATAAATCATTGGCGCAAAGAAAATTGGCCATGGCCGGATTCAAATCCGGGAGATTCCGCGTGCTGGTCGCGACTGACATCGCTTCGCGCGGTATTGACGTGAATGACATCGCTTTGGTCATCAATTATGATCTGCCGGATAATTCGGAAGATTATGTCCACCGCATCGGGCGAACCGGCCGGGCCGAAAAGTTCGGCAAAGCAGTGTCGTTCGTCACGCCGGAGGAACGCGGGGATGTTAGACAAATTGAACGGCTAATAAAAAAATCCATTAAGGTTTTGGTTTTGCCGGTTTTACCTCCGCGCCGCGCGGTTACCGCGGAAGTTAGAGAATTTCGCGGCAACGGACAGCGTCGCCAACATCAGGGCGGCAGGCCGTTTCGCGGAGGCAATAGAAATTTTCGCCGGAGTTAAATTTTTTGGCTATTAAAATGCATTGACCGCCCGATGTTGCAGGGCGGTCTTTTTTTACTTGGATCCCTTTGTTGACCCGGACGGGTCATGGAGAGAATCGAGGATGGCGCGGTTGGTGAGTCGGAGGCCAGACTGCCTCATCTCTTTTGAGAGTAGTGTGATGAAGATCGCGGCGTCAATCATTAGAATGTCCAGCAGGAAGAGGCATCTTTCGGCAGTGTTTCTGAACACGAAAGAGAAGTGTGATGATAGTGCGGCGATGAGAGCGAGAAAAGAAAGAACGATGATGATGGTCGCGCTGAGGACGGTGAATGAGAGCCGGAACTCTTCCGGCAAGCGTCCTTTGGGATTGCTCAAATGTCCTCCTTTAATCCATCGGTGTGGATTTGTTTGGCATTTTAAATAAAATTCTAGTTATTGTCAAGACCGCCAAAATAAGATAGAATGTAAGTGCTATGCCAATCAAATCAGCTTTAAAAAAGATATTGCCCAAAAAATTCCTCAACCTGCGTCATTGGTTTTACGCGTGGTATGGGGCAGTCAAGTATCATCATCCGTCGGAAGAGATGCTGGTGATCGGAGTTACCGGCACGAGTGGGAAATCTAGCACGATTCATTTTTTGCGTCAGATGCTTGAGAGCGCTAATTATAAAGTCGGCTCATTGTCAACTGTTGATTTTTATATTGCCGGGGAACAGAAATTGAATGATAAAAAGATGACCATGCTCGGCAAAATGGAAATTCAGCGCTATCTGCGGCAAATGGCGGACGCCGACTGTCAGATCGCGATTGTTGAAACCACATCCGAGGGTTATTTGCAGTATCGCAATCGGTTTATCAATTATGACATGATGATTTTAACTAATTTATATCCGGAACACATTGAATCCCACGGCGGGTTTGAGAATTACAAGAAAGCGAAGTTGGGGATTTTTGAAAACGCGTCAATGTGCGGCTATGGAAAGAAAGACGCGAGAAAACTTGGTTTTAAAAGTTTAGAGAAAGAGTGTTGCGGTGAAATGGTGAAGACTTCAATTATCAATGGTAACAGTGAGTATTGTGATGAGTTTTTGGGTTCCGGTTTTTTTGACAAACAAATTGTTTTTGGGCGAGAAGATCAAAAAGAATATTATTCAGACTTATCTCTTATCTCTTATCTCTTATCCGCAACCAATGTCAAAGTCACAAAAGACGGTCTGACATTCAAAGTGGGCGAGAGGTTATTCGCCCCGCGTCTCTTCGGTGAACATAACATAATGAATATATTAGCGAGCATATCCGTTCTGCGCGCGTTAGACGTGAGCTGGTCAGTGATAGAAAAAGCAGTGAATGAGTTGAAAGCTCCGCCGGGCAGAATTGAATTTATTCCTGGATTTGAAAAAAAAGGCTTTAAGATTATTGTTGATTACGCCTTTGAGCCGGTGGCTTTGGCCGCGTTGTATCAAGTGGTTGATTTATTAAAACCAAAGCGCGTTATCCACGTTTGCGGTTCAACCGGCGGCGGACGCGATAAAGCCAGACGCGGGCCGATTGGAAAATTAGTCGGGGAGAAAGCGGATATTTTTATTGTTACTGACGAGGACCCGTATGATGAAGACCCGATGGAAATAATTAAAACCGTTTCCGCCGGCGCGCGAGAAGCTGGTAAAAAATTAGGCAAGGATTTGTTTGAAGTGTTAGATAGGCGTGAAGCGATTAAAAAGGCGATAGAAATGGCAAAAGCAGGGGATTTGATTTTAATTACCGGCAAGGGGTCGGAGCAGGCGATGTGTATTTCCGGAGGAGAAATGATTCCGTGGGATGACCGGGAGATGGCGAGGGATAATTTAAAATTTAAAAATCAGAATTGAAAATTTTACATGTAAGATTTAATAGCGTTGTATATACTTTCACAACTACCGGGTAACAAGTCTGTCATTGCGAGGAGCTCGCGCGATCCCTCGCATTCACTCGGGACAGGCTCCGCAATCCAGCAATCACGAGAACGCGATAACGGTGTGGATTGCTTCGCCTGCGAAGGCTCGCAATGACTTCCAAAAATGTAAACAACGCTGGCGATTCTTACATTTTACATTTTGATATTTACATTTTTCAATCCGCCATGTCTATTGAACAGCTGATAAAATTAAAAGAAAAAGAAAAGATTGTTTTTATAATCCGCCGCTACGGTCTCACTTTTTTTTGGTCGTGGATTCTGGTATTTGTCTTGTTTGTCGTCCCGTTCTTTTTTATGTTTTGGCTGTTTAACCACAGTTGGTGGGGGCAGGCGCTGTTTTTTATACCAGTAGTCGTCGGTGTTTTTATTTTAATCAAGACAATTTTTATCTGGAAAAAAAATATTTTGGTTATTACCACTCACCGCGTTGTTGATATTGACCAGCGCGGTTTTCTTGATAAAGAGATTTCCGACGTGCCATACGGCCAAATTGAAGACGTGTCCGGCAGAATTAAAGGTTTTTGCGGCACAGTTTTTCGTTACGGCAGTTTGCAGATTCAGACCGGCAATGGCAAAGTCCAAATTGTGGTTGAAAAAATCAAACAGCCGGTTTACGTGCAACAAGAAATTAACGAATTGCGGGAACGATACTTAAAATGATATAATATATCCATGCAACGTGAAAAACAGAGTTTTTTAAAGCGTTTTTTTGGATCACGCCTATTTTTGCTAATAGCGTTGATTTGTGCTATTTTAGTCGCGATTGGTTATGGACGGGCGTATTATCAAGATTATAAAATTAGGCAAGAAATCAACGCTTTACAAGACGAAGTCAAGCGATTGGAATACAAGAAGCTTGAATCAATGGAGATTTTGAAGTATGTTACCTCTGACGCTTTTGTGGAGGAAAAGGCGCGCACCGAGTTGAATTTGAAGAAACCCGGTGAAAATGTTATGGTGGTAACTAACCCTGAAGTGGAAGTCAAACCAAGCCAAGAAAGCAAAGAAGAGAAACCCCGCTTGAACAATCCGACTAAATGGTGGTATTATTTTACTCGGCATGAGTTGCCAAAAATTAACAATTGACAAATTATTTACTAATTTAATTTTATGGACGAGCAAAACAATCAGGGGGCGGAGGTCGAGAAATCAACCGAGGCAGAGCAAAAGCCGTTATCGTGTTGCGTTAAATCAAAAAAACTGACAAACGCGCAGATTTTTGGTTTGGGAGTTGTAAGTATTTTAGTGGTCGTGGCGTTAGTGTTTTTGGGTTGGGTGAAATATTCAACGAAGCAATTGTCGGAGAATAAGGCGGTATTGGCGACAGCGAAATTTTTACAATTGCCGGCAGTAAAAATTAACGGCTTAAAAATTACTTACGCGGACTATATTGACGATTTGGGCACGATAAAAAAATTCTATGCCAGCCAAAGCGAAGTTCCAGAAATTACCAATGAGCAGAAATCCGACCAAGTGATTAGCAGTTTGATGGCGAACGTGATAATCGCTGATTTGGCAAAAAAATTAAAAGTAACGGTTGAGGAGTCTGATATAACAGAAATGAAAGCGAGGATAATCGAACAGCTTGGTTCGGAAGAGGATGCGGAAAAAGAGTTGAATGAAAAATATGGCTGGACATTGGCAAAATATGTGGAAAGAGTGATTGAGCCGTTGATTTTGGAACAAAAAACACAGAAGGTGTTTTCTGAAAGCGTAGACGAGGCGTACACGAAGTTTACAGTTCCGGAAGTTAGAGCCACCCACATTTTGTTCAAAGTGGAAACTGAAAAAGACGACGCTAAAGTCAAAAAACAAGCGGAAAGCGTGTTAAAACGGATTAAAGCCGGCGAAGATTTTGCTAAACTCGCGGCAGAGTTCGGTTCTGACGGCACGAAAGACGCTGGCGGTGATTTAGGCTGGTTCGGCAAAGGCGTTATGGTACCGGAATTTGAGAAAGCGGTGTTTGCTTTAGAAAAGGGCCAGTTAGGCGAGAGTTTAGTCAGGACTCAATTCGGTTACCACATTGTAAAGGTTGATGACAAAAGAACCGTTCCGGATTTCATCAGAACCGTTCCGGATTTCATCGCTTTTACGGATGACATCATCAAGAATGCTAAAGTAAAGTTCTACATTCCTATTCATAATCCGTTTGAGGCTGTGAAAGAGTGAAAGTGAGTAATGTTAGAAATTAAAAGATCATAAGATCGCGCCACCTCGTGATATATGGGGTTGCGATGCGGAATTAGTACAGTGGTAGTATACCGGCTTCCCAAGCCGGGGATGCGGGTTCGATTCCCGTATTCCGCTCATAACGGTAAACGGGGGATTTTCGGCGACAATCGCCCACGGATTTTCCCACAACCACAACACTTTCCGCCCGAACAGGCGGAAGTCCGAGCCAATTTTTTGCACGACACGACGTTTCGATTCCACATTTTCACCGATTACGATATTTTGGGCTTGGTTTGCTTCTAAAATCCAATTTCTAAAGAGTCCGAGCCAATTATTTCCTCCGGCTTTCAGCTCTTCGTTAATCTCAACTTTCCGGTTGATCATTTTTTGTTTTGCGGCGGTGTATTCTTCATTCGTAATAGCATGTTCTAGGTACGCATCAAGCAGAGCCGCCTGTTTTTCTTCCAGCATTTTAAATTCTGCTTTCAGTTTTGCACTGTCGGCTCCGCTTTTAGTCGCGTACTCTTTGTTATCTTCATCCCACCGCCGCAACCACTCATTTTTTACTTCGTCGCTAAAAGCAACTTTTTGAATAATAGAATCAATCTGTTTCACCAGCTCTTTTTGTTCGACATACTTCTGCCGGCAAACCCTTTGTTTTTTAGTACAGCGGTAATAAATATATTCCTTTCCTGAAGGCTTAATTTTCTTTTCGGCAGTTATCGATCTACCACATTCCCCGCACTTCAAAAGTCGTAGAAAAGGAAAATTCTTCACTTTTTCAGGGTGTACGGGTTTGCCGTTCTGTTTCATTGCTTCTTGCACTGTATCAAAAAGTTGTTTGGAAATAATTGGCTCGTGAGTTCCCTGGTACATTTCGCCGCGCACCACAAACACGCCATAGTAGATTGGGTTTTGAAGCATTGCATGAATTCTGCCAAGTGTTAGAGCTTCGGTGGTGCGGCGGCTAACCAAGCCCAAAGAAAATGACAATTTTTGGATCTCCTCAATGGTAAAATTGCCCGTGGCGTAGGCCTCGAACATCTTTAGTACTATTTGCCACCTTTCAGGGTCTTTGACTACTGTATGGTGTCTTAATTCGTTTAAATAGCCTACGGGCGCAAGGCCCGGCCTTTCGCCACGGCGCAATTTTTGCCTTAATCCACGCTTTACATTTTCCGACAGATTATCTATATAGTATTTGGACTGTCCAAAAGCGATATTAAGCATAAATTTACCTTGGGGCGTGGCGTCAAACCAAAAGGTAGGGAATTTAAGCCCCACAATCTTCATGGTATCAATCAGATAAATAATTTTTCCACCATCCACGGAATTGCGGGCTAGCCGGTCTGGGTGCCACGATAAAATTCCGTACCCGCCCCCAACGTCAATTTTATCCATCATTTTATTAAAAATGGGGCGGCCCGGAATTTTTGCGGTTTTGCTTTCTATGAATTCTTCAATAATTTCTAATTTTTCTTTTTCTGCAAACTCCCGCAATTCCGTGATCTGGGATTCTATGGATAAAACTTGCCGATCATCTTCATCGGTAGACTTGCGGGCGTAGAGGTAGTATTGCATAGTGGAAAAATTATTAATCTGATATCGCTTTTGGGCAAAAATTGTCGATCAAAGGATGGTGAAAATGTGGAATGTTCGCCAAAGCGAATGGCAAAAAATTGGCTGCGCACATACGTGCGCCCCCCGCCGTGGCGGGGGCGGACTTCCGCCTGTTCGGGCGGAAAGTGTTGTGGTTGTGGGAAAATCCGTGGGCGATTGTCGCCGAAAATCCCCCGTTTACCGTTATGAGCCGGACGTACGAAAAAGTTCGGACGTTTTTTAAGGGGGGCTAAGGTGTAAGGGCTTCGCCGCCCCTACGACCCCGCCAAAGGTAAAATCATCTTACTCGGGCGGGCAAAAAGGAAGGGGTTTAAGGGGAGGGAATTTTTGCCCGCCCGTTCGCTCGCCCGACTTGTCCGCCGTAGCTTTAGCGGAGGTGGAGGGGTGTTGTTTCGTATTGGTGCGAACCAATGCGCCGCCCGTCCAAACGACGCAACCGCCAATTTTATTAGAAACGCGCTTGCCCCTGCCCGCCCCTGCGCGCGCGTTGGGCTAAGGAAGGCTCCCCAGTGCGTTGTATTATATAGCAACCTTGTAAAAAAGTACAATTAGTAGTAAAATGTGCATAACTTTATGACAACAATTTCTCAAAAATTAGGGGATAATATACGGAAAATCCGGGAAGAAAAAGGTATGTCCCAAGCTGATATTTGCCGAATTACCGAAATGGATAGGGGATACATTAGCAGAGTTGAAAACGGATCAAAAAATCCGACAATTTCAAATTTGGAGAAAATAGCGAAGGCATTGGGCGTTAAGCCAGATGAATTATTGAAATAATATGCAAAATTTATCAGAAGAACAAATAGCTGAGCCACAAGTTGATCCTTATCTAGAATCAGCAAAAACCTTTCATCTTGAAATGCCTCCTTATCATAGTTTCGATTTATCACTTCAAGCGGATTCTGCAAAGATTTATAAAATTTTGACCAATCGGGGAACGATAGATGCATATTGTATTTGGTGTGATAAGGATGGTGTATTTAATGCCCACAATTTTTTATCAGATAACATTGCTGTACCTTCTTGGACCACGCGGCATGATGGGTTAATTGAGATTGAATACCACTGTGCTCGTAATAGGTCCCACGCTTATCACACTTACTATTTCAAGGCGGGTAATTTTCTTGCAAAAGTTGGACAGTTTCCCTCAGTGGCTGATTTCCAAATTCCTCAAGCACAAGCATACAAAAAAATTCTCGATGGGGAACAATATAAAGAATTTACCCGTGGTATTGGACTTGCGGCGCATGGTGTCGGCATCGGCTCGTTTGTTTATTTACGTCGTATTTTTGAAAATCTTATTGAGGAAGCACATGCGAAAGCACAGGCAGAAAATAAAGAATTTTCGAACGATCAATATCTGAAAGCAAGGATGGACGAAAAGATTAAAATGGTGAAAGAGTATCTACCAGAATTTTTGGTAGAAAATCGAAGCCTATATGCGATATTAAGCACTGGAATTCACGATTTAACGGAAGATGAATGTTTGAAATATTTTGAAACGGTCAAAATAGGTATCGAACAGATTCTCGACGAGAAAATCATACAGAAAGAAAAAGCTGATAAAGCAAAAAAAGCACGCGAGGCTATTCAGAAAGTACATGGACAGATATCAAATGCTAAATAATTTTGTTTTAAATTTTGAAATATGACAATTGATTCCCAAGGACCCTATCGCACACCAGGAAATGTTGTCCCCGAGAAATTAGGACTTAAGGAAGCCGCTAAGGTAGCTGGCGCAATGCGTGGTTTTTTAGAAGAAAAAAGAAAAATTGTTGAAAACATTTCTCGTGATGAGTACGAAGAGGCCTTTAGAGCAATCCAACGATTACAAGAACTGACAGAAAATGAGTCTGTTGCTGGTGAAATGCTTTTAAGTTTTATAAGACTTGTGTTGGGATTGCTGGTTGATACAATAAACACAGCGCAAGTAATAAAAAATCCCCGTCTATTTCAATCTCCTGACAAGCTATTGGCACAGCCAGTGGATCTTCTTACAACCGCTCGCAGTGAGCTTAAAAGACTTCAATTAAATGGCAGAAGAGTTCGAAAAGAGGAATCAAAAAAGTTGCTTTTATCAGAGTCAAAAAAGCCAAAATTATTAGAATAACTACCGTATGTCAGATCAAGAAAGACGCATGGGTTGCCTAGTGTGCGGGTCGAATGGAAATTGCGAACACACCAAAGCCAGGAGTAAAGAAAATAATTCTGGTGATGTTTTGGTCGTGCAAGAAGATGTCCCGCCAGGATTAACTCAGAACGATATTGTTACCAGACAAGAACACCCTGAAACAGCTCTGCTGGTTGCGGCAAGACAAAAAATAGAAATAATTGCCACGGCCAGTACTGTGCCAACTTTGCTCGCTCAGGGCGGAGAGTCGCTTGTTTTTGACCGAGGTGAAACGGTCTTAAAAGTAGCCAAAAGAAATGATGTCGGTTATCTAAATGTGTGGGCAGAAAATAAAAAACTGTTTGAGATTATAAAAAAATATCTTGGTGATTTTATTCCAACTACAACTTTTTACGAATCATTTACCGGGCCAGGAATCCCAGAGGAGGTAAGCGGTCATGCCGCAGTTGAACAAAGAAAGATTCAGGGCAATCATTTGAACGAACTGAACGGAGATGAAATGAAGAACCCGGTCTTGCTCAAACGTCTAGCAGATTTAATGGAAGCTGTTATTAAATTATGTCAGGACGAAGATGTAGTTATTGATTGGTACGGTACACAACCAGATACCAAAACTGGGATGGGGGTAATGAATTCTGGCAATGTAATGATTGAGAATGATATGCCGTATCTTGTTGATCTTCAGCCCATCCCGCCAGTAAGTGTAACAAAGGCGTTAACATCAATACTATGGTTCATAAAGAAGAAAGATTTACGTGGCTACTTGTCATACTGCAGAGACGCTATCCATGCAAAATTTTTTCGCGCTTTAACAAAGAGGGTTTATGCCACCGCCATGCCCAAAATGGTAGGACAAATACGTGGGCAGCTGGAAATTTTATGAAAAGACCAAAAATTATCGAGGATATCACTCCCAATTTAGAATGGGACAGTAAAAAAATATGGAGGCTCGATCTGCCGGTACAAGAAATGAGCATCAAACATCTTATTTGGCATTTTGATCTTCCGTTCTGGGAAAAGGAAGGAACGGACGATTGGAATTTAACACCTTGGGAACTTATCAAAAATCCTGAAAATGAGCCGTCTCATTACGCCAAAATCCAACAGGCCGACTTAAAATATCCTCTTGAAATTATAGAATACAAAGGGCGATACAGAATACTTGATGGCATTCATCGATTGGCAAAGGCCTATATGAATGGTTTAAAAGTGGTGTCTGTGCGCATAATTCCGGAAAATAGATTTAAAGAAATAGTAAAGTATTATCCGCATGCCAAAAGCTAAACCATACATGCAACTAAAGCCGAGCGAACAGATTGTGGCCGGCATCTTGAAAGAATATGATTTGATACATCGTGCTTTTAAAATTTTTCCGCACGGTATAGAGAACACTTCGCTATTTATTTTAACTAATAAAAGGAAATACGTTTTAAGAATCTACCGCAAGAATAGAAAAACTGTTAAGGACATACAGCAGGAATTAACTTTTATGGAATTCTTGCGGGACGCCAATATTCCCGTGCCTCAGGTGTTTAAGAATAAGCACGGTACATATGTAACACGGTATAAAACCAGTACGACACTATGGAGTTGTATCTTACAAGAATTTGCTCAAGGCAGTCATCCAAAAAAATATTCTCTTAAAACTATAGAAAAACTTGCCGCCACACAAGCGCGCATGCATGTGCTGGGTAAAGAATTTGCAAAAAGAGTACCCGCACAGCCGTATTGGGTGCATCTTCGAGAAAAATCATTCTCACCCTTTATAAAAATTTCTAAACTTAAATCGGCAACTATTAAAGATTTTGTTGTTCGTGCGAAAAAATGCGCCTATGCACTACCAAAAAATCTGCCGATCGCCTATAACCACATGGATATTACCCACGATAATATTTTGGTAAAAAATGAAGCGGTTACCGCCGTGCTTGATTTTGATGATGCATGTCTCGCGCCCACTGTTATTTGTTTAGGGTACACGTTATGGGACATAATATATATTACTAGAAAAGTGCAACCTATTTTTAGCTATCTAGCCGCCTACACAAAACACCGGCCATTAACCATGCTTGAGCGCCGCACGTTAAAAGACATTCTGCTATTTAGAAACTACGTGATTGGCACAATGGAAATAATGTTTTATGGAGAAAAGGGTAATGACGTAAAGCCGATATTAAAGTTTGAAAAAATGATCAGTGAACTGAATAGCGAGCTTTTGGTATCACGGTTGACTTAAAGCGCCATCTTTTGTATCATTCCACCACTTTGAGCTTACAAAAGGTGAACGCGGGCGGCGCGCGCTAAAAAGCGCACGAAACAACACCCCTCCACCTCCGCTAAAGCTACGGCGGACAAGTCGGGCGAGCGAACGGGCGGGCAAAAATTCCCTCCCCTTAAACCCCTTCCTTTTTGCCCGCCCGAGTAAGATGATTTTACCTTTGGCGGGGTCGTAGGGGCGGCGAAGCCCTTACACCTTAGCCCCCCTTAAAAAACGTCCGAACTTTTTCGTACGTCCGGCTCAGTCTGGCGATGGCGGGCAGGCAAGGATGAGGGGCCGGTTCGACTCCGGTATCCCGCTCAATTTTAGTGGTGGATAAGGTGTAGATTGGACGGCTTGACTCTCCGTAGCGCTTGTTGTAGAATAATCCTCACGAAGTTATGAAAGAAAATCTTACCAGATCTCAAATTAGAGCGAAAATCCGTTGGGGAGTTTTTGGAATATTCATCCTATTGATAGTAGCGAGCGCTTTTGACGCGCCGGTTTTTTTTAATCGCGCGATTGATAAGGTGAATGCTGTTTCTAATTTAGGTTTGCCGCGGATGCCGGAGAAAAGTTTTAATTTAGGCCTGGATTTGCAGGGCGGCGCGCATTTGGTTTATCAAGCTGATGTTTCTCAGATTGACGCCAATGAACGTGGCGCGGCAGTAGAGGGTGTGCGCGATGTAATTGAGCGCCGCGTGAACGCGCTGGGCGTTTCCGAGCCGATAGTTCAAACAACGAAAGTTGGCGACTCTTATCGCATTATTGTGGAATTGCCGGGCGTTACCGACATCAATCAAGCGATCCAAATGATTGGCGAAACACCGATTTTGGAATTTAAAGAACAAAATAATGAACCGTTGCGCGAGTTAACCGCGGAAGAGAAGAAAGGGCTGGAGGATTTTAATAAATCAGCAAAGAAAAAAGCAGGCGAGGCGTTGAAAAAAGCGAAAGCAGGGTTAGATTTTGCCGGTTTGGTAAAAGATTATTCTGATGATGTTGTCAGCAAGAATAACGCCGGTTATTTAAATTTCATTAGCAAAAATTCTCCGTATTTTGATTTGTTTGATTGGGCGGAGAAAGCGAAGGATAGTGAAATCAGCAAGGATTTGGTTGATTCATACGAGGGTCTGAATGTCTTGAAGCGCGGAGCGGAACGAGATGGCCAAGAAGAAGTGAAAGCTAATCATATTTTGATTTGTTATCTTGGCGCTAAAAATTGCGATACGCCGGTTTACACAAAAGAAAAGGCGAAAGAAAAAGCGCAAGAATTATACAATCAAGCCAACGCGGAGAATTTTTTCCAGTTAGCCAAAGATAATTCAACTGATCCGGGTTCAAAAGATTCCGGCGGTGATTTGGGCTGGTTCGGCAAAGGTATGATGGTGAAGGAATTTGAAGAGGCCGTGTTTGGCGCGCAGGTCGGACAGATTGTCGGCCCTGTGGAAACGCAATTCGGTTTTCATATTATTTACAAGCAAGACAAACGGATCAGCAAAGAATACGAGTTGTGGCGTGTCTTAGTTAAAATCAAAAAAGAAACGGACATTTTGCCGCCGCAAGAAGAATGGAAGGCGACCGGGTTATCAGGAAAACAATTGGAGCGTTCGGAAGTGGTTTCTGATCCGCAAACCGGCGTGGTGCAGGTTTCATTATCATTTGACAGCGAAGGAAAAGATTTATTTGCCGCGATTACAGAAAGAAACGTCGGCAAGCCGGTGGCGATTTTTTTGGACGGCCAGCCAATCAGCATTCCAAATGTGAACGAGCCGATCCGCGACGGCCGCGCGGTGATTTCCGGCGCGTTTAGCCTGCAAGAAGCGAAAGTTTTGTCACAAAGATTAAACGCCGGCGCTTTGCCGGTTCCGGTTGAGTTGATTTCTCAACAATCAGTCGGCGCGACTTTAGGCGCGGAATCACTGACCAAGAGTTTGAAGGCAGGTTTGGTCGGCACATTTATTGTTGTTATTTTCATGATTCTTTATTATCGTTTGCCTGGATTGCTGGCCGCGATCGCTTTATTGGTTTACGCGGTATTGACAATGGCGATTTCTAAATTAATCGGCGTTACTTTGACACTATCCGGCATTGCCGGCGTTATAATGTCTATCGGTATGGCAGTGGACGCGAATGTTTTGATTTTTGAGCGCATGAAAGAAGAATTGCGTCTCGGTAAAAGTTTAAAGGCCGCGACTGAAGAAGGATTTTTACGCGCTTGGCCGTCAATTCGCGATAGTAATTTGTCAACCTTGATTACCTGTGTAATGTTGATTTGGTTCGGCACCAGTTTTGTGCAAGGATTTGCTGTAACTTTGACAGTCGGTATTTTAGTCAGCATGTTTACCGCGATTACTATCACCCGCACCATGATGCGGTTTATCGTGCCGTGGTTCGCGGAAAAGGCTAATTGGTTATTTTTAGGACACCAAAAAAATATCTAATTCATCTAATTTCCAATTTTTGTTTTTTGATTTTATCACTTAACAATTTAGCAATTTAACAATTTGACAATCATGCACTCATTCGCTATGGTCAACATCATCGGTCATCGTAAAATTAACCTCGGCATGTCATTGGTTTTGTTTGTGATAAGCGTGGCTGCTTTGTCCGTGTTTGGTTTAAAGCCCGGGATTGATTTTTCCGGCGGTTCTTTGTTGGAAGCGCGTTTTACTGAAACGGTTCCAAATCAAGTTGACGCGTTCGCGGCTCTGACTGATTTAAAACTTGAATCTTTGGCAGTGCAAACAACAGGCGATAACGGTTTGTTATTGCGGACAAAGTTTTTGACTGAAAGCGAGCACCAAGAGTTGTTGGGCGCTCTGCGCGCGAAATTTGAAAAAGAAAATAACAAAGTGATGGAAATTAGCTTTCAAACCATCGGGCCGGCAATCAGTTCGCAGTTGAAACAAAGAACAGTTTACGCGATTATCGCGGTTTTGCTTGGCATTATTGTTTATATCGCTTACACTTTCCGCCGCGTTTCAAAACCGGTCGCGTCATGGAAATATGGTTTGGTAGCGATTGTAGCTGTGGCTCACGATGTTATTATTACTATGGGCGTGTTCGCGGTTTTGGGCAGATTTTTAGGAGTAGAAGTAGATATACCATTTACTGTGGCGCTGTTGACCATTCTCGGCTATTCAGTGAATGATACAATCGTGGTATTTGATCGCATTCGCGAGAATTTAATTCGTCAGAGCAGTGATGATTTTTCCGGCACAGTGAATTTTGCCATCAATCAAACTTTTGCCCGTTCAATCAACACTACCGCCACCACGCTGTTTACTTTACTCGCGCTGTTTTTGTTCGGCGGAGACACAATTAAATTTTTCTCTTTAGCTCTATTAGTCGGCATCTTTTTGGGCGCGTATTCTTCCATTTTCGTTGCCAGTCCGTTGTTGGTGGAGGTGTTTAATTGGCAGAATAGAAAACGAAGTTAAAAAGTCCGTAAAGTCTTTAAAGTCCATAAAGTTTTGATTGAATCGTTAGATTGCTGTATTTTGTTAGCTGTCTTATGTATTAAGAACACCCTGTTGGGTGTCTTTTAATCTATAGAGGATTAACTTCCCTGCGAAAATAGAATTTATCCCCCAGATACCCAGTCAGCTTGCTACAAGGAGATTGATATGTCTATGTTAATTGTCTAAAAATTTAATAAGCCTTTCCTTTATAATAGCGATTTCGTCGTATAAGTTGAGTGATAATTCAAGCGCCAGCGTTGCCGCTTCTTTGGGTGTCAGTTTTTCTTTATCCCAGCCAGCGTATTCCACGGCCTTTATTATGCGGTCCGACGCTGTTTGTCTGGCTGACAGCATGTCATCAAACGGTTTCAGTAAAAATTGTTTTTTTTCAGGAATGAAATTTTTCGCCAATTGGACAAGCGCGGAGCAATATTTACAAACCGTATCATTGGCCAGTCCTTCATAAGCGGATAGATATTGCAGTTCATTGCGCACATAGGTTGAAGGCGGAATCAATATAGTTTTTCCGTCGTATTTAAATGGGGAACTTTTGCCGAAATCGCTCGGTTTTACCAATACAAATTTTTCTTGGATAGTTTTTAAAATGAATTTGATTAGAATCGCGGCGGCAACAATGATATCAGGGTGATTCATATCCATGCCGCGGATTTCTATGGTTCCGTGGGCGTTAATCTTTACTGGGTTCCATGCGCTGTCCATGATAGATCCGTGTTTGGCGAGACTGTAGATATTGTAGCCTATTTTTTGTACGATTTCGCTCCAATTTTCAAATCGTTCCGCGATTGCATGGATTATATCCGTATTGGTGGATTTGTAATCTTGCAAAGCTCCAAATTCAGGGTGGTTGGCGAATACGCCTTCCGGGTAGTTGAGCGTCTGGCCGCCGCGATAGATGACCATCCGCGAATCTTTTGCCAAAAATTTGCCTTGGTAAAATGGCGATGATTGAGTCAGGGCGGTGATCGCCGGATCCATAGCAATGCAGAAATTATAAATGTGCACCAGGCTTTCCGCGTTTTTAGAACGGAGCATAGGTTTAATAATTTTTTTCAGTGAATCAAAAACACCCCAAGGCAGAGAGTAGTGGATATGCAGTCCAATACAGCGTCCGTTAATGAGGAAACGTTGTTTGCCAAAGATTTTTTCCTGGGCTTTATATCTTTTGTCTGAATGAAATTCGGGCGTAAATGAGCCAGGATAAGTGCCGTAAGAATATAATATTAGATTTTCTTCTCTCGCGCACTCTATCACTTTTTCCAAATCTTCAATTGCTTTTAACGTGGCGTTTGGTATTTCAATATTTGGCGGAGTAGTAATCTCCACCATGTTTTTGCCGCATTCGCGCTTGATATAAACTTCTGGGTATTTCTTTTTTACGCGTTGGATGAGTCGGTCGGAACCGTTTGCCATATAACCCGATTCATCCAATGTAAAAAATTCAAATTCTACGCCGAATTTCATTATTTTTTGTGATTTGTTAGAGCAATTTGGCATGGATATATACTATCATCAAAATTTGACATTTTCAATACTGCACGTTCGCTTGGTGCTATGGTTGGGTGTTTTTTTGTTTTTGTGGTATACTTATACAAGTAAAAAGTCCTTAAAGTCTGTAAAGTCCATAAAGACGTTAAGGAGTGTTTAGTCGCTACTTTATAGACTTTCTAACTTTCAAACTATCTCTTATATGTCCGACACTTTCATCCGTCATTTAATTTCTTTCATCGGCGTGCTGATCTGCGGGGCGGTCTATTTAGCCGGATATTTATCCGGCGCGCAGGGTTGGTGGTGGACTGCCATTGGTCTTGTTGTTATATATATTATTGTCTATAAATTAGTGGAGGCGTAAAACTGTCATTGCGAGGAGGAGCTCGCGCGGAGTTTATCCCGAGCCGTGCCGAGGGAAAGCAATCCAGAACAATCACAGATGATAGCGATGGATTGCCGCGTCGCTCGTTCCTCGCTCCTCGCAATGACAATAGAGTATGGATTTCGGAATCTACACACTTGACCCCGCCGCGATTTTTGATTTTTTCAGCTCGCGCGGGAGCGGGGAAATTATTTTGAATTTATTCGCCGTTGGCGGTTGGATAGTTTTTGTTTTTTTATTGACTTACGCGGGTCTGCATCTTTATCAAGAATATCGACAGAGTAAATTTACTCACAATTGGAAATGGGCGCTTTTGGCAGTGGATATTCCGGCCTTGAATATTCAGACGCCAAAGGCGGTTGAACAACTCTTCGCGCATATTGCCGGCGCTTTTGACAAACCAAATGTTGGAGAAAAGTTTCACGGCGGTTATAAACAACGTTATTTTAGTTTTGAAATTATCAGCATTGAAGGATATATCCAATTTTTAATTTGGACTGAAGAAACCTTTCGCGATTTGGTGGAAGCCGCGGTTTACGCGCAATACCCGGACGCGGAAATCACTGAAGTTGAAGATTATACGAAGATAGCGCCCAACCATTTTCCTGATGAAGAATACGACATTTGGGCCGCGGATTTCGCATTGACGCAAGGGAACGGCCTGCCGATCCGCACTTATCGCGATTTTGAGCACAGCATTTCCAAAGACACGGTTTTGAAAGATCCAATGGGAACGTTTTTGGAAAGTTTTTCCCGCATTGGTCCCGGCGAGCAAATGTGGTTTCAGATCATCTTGGAACCAATCAGTAATTCTTGGAAAGAGCATGTGATTGAAGAAATAAAAGAAATGATTGGGGACACCGGCGGGCATCATGGCGGGAATAAATTTGTGGATCAGATTGTCAGTTCGCCGATGACTTTATTGGAAAAATTAGGCGATGAAATTTTTAGCCGCGAAGCATCTGCTCCACATGAAGAGGCAAAGAAAGATGAGCCAAACAAAATTAGATATTTGACGCCCGGACAGAGTACTATCGTGGAGGCTATGGAAGAGAAAATAACAAAAGTTGGATTTAAGACCAAAATGCGGGGGATTTACCTCGCTCGTAAGGAAGTGTTTCAGCCAACGCGCGGGATAAACGCTTTGTTAGGCGCGATCAATCAGTTTAACATACCATCAGCCAATTCCATCGCGCCGGCGCTTACAACCAAGACTTCGTATTTTATGAAAGAGAGAACCGCCATGTATCGGAAAAATTTATTGATGAAAGCGTATAAAAAACGCAAAGCCAAAGCCGGCGCTCATCAATTTATTTTGAACATTGAAGAACTGGCCACGATTTGGCATTTTCCAATGTCACACGTTAAGACACCACTCGTGCAAAAAGCCGGCACTAAGCGCGCTGAACCGCCATCAGGTTTACCAGTGGAAACAATTAATAATTCGGTGATATCGTCATTGCCGGAAGTTAGTCATGAGGAAAAAGCGGAGAAAAAGATTTATCGCACCGATTCCGGAGATGTGTTTTTGGGAGATGAGTTGGGATAATGCGCGAACATACGAAAAGAGTACGAAATTACGAACTACGAAAGCCCGCCGATTGGCGGGTTTTTGGCCTTGATTTATTATTTATTATAACGTAAGATTCAATTGTTAACATGTGAAATATGTCTGATGAAGTCCAGTTAATCAAAGACAAAATTGATGTCGCGGATTTGATTGCCGAGTATGTTCAGCTTAAGCCGGCGGGGATTAACAAGAAGGGGCTGTGTCCGTTTCATCATGAAAAGTCCCCGTCTTTTATGGTTAATTCCGAACGGCAAGGCTGGCATTGTTTTGGTTGCGGCAAGGGCGGGGATATCTTTACTTTTGTCCAAGAAATGGAAGGGATGGAGTTTAAAGAAGCGTTAAAGCATTTGGCCAATCGCGCTGGAGTTCAACTGACATCTTATCGGTCTGATGTTGATAGCAGTCAAAAAAATCGTTTGAAAGATATTAATGTTGAAGCGGCAAGATTTTTTCATAATTTTTTATTAAAAATGCCGGCGGCCAAACCAGCAATGGACTATTTAATCAACCGCGGATTAAAAAATGAAACAATTGAAGAGTGGCAAGTTGGTTTTGTGCCTGAACAGTGGGATTTGTTAACGCAATATTTATTAAAAAAAGGTTTTAGCATTGACGATTTGGTCGTCTCCGGTTTAACTATCAAACGCGACCCTTCCGCAGGCTTAGGGCGAGCGGGCAGCGGGTTTTACGACAGATTTCGCGGCCGGGTGATGTTTCCGATTTGGAATGTGCACGGCGAAGTGGTTGGTTTTACCGGTCGGATTCTGGTTGAAAAAGAAAATTCCGGCGGAAAATATGTTAACACGCCGCAGACATTGGTTTATGACAAATCACGAGTGATTTTCGGTTTAAATAAAGCCAAACAGGAAATAAAGGCGAAAGATTCGGTTGTCATGGTTGAAGGACAAATGGATGTAGTTGCTTGCCATCAGGCTGGGATGAAGAATGTGGTGGCTTCCAGTGGTACGGCTTTAACCGAAGAGCAGGTAAAATTGCTTAAACGATACTCATTAAATTTAAACATGGCCTTTGACTCTGATGATGCCGGACAAAACGCGGCTAAACGCGGTATAGATATAGCGATTAGAGAGGGGATAAATATTAGAGTAATTAGTATTCCGGTTGGCTTTGGAAAAGACCCGGATGAATGTTTAAAGAAAAATCCGAGCGTTTGGTTTCAGTCGGTTGAAAAGGCGCGTGGAATTATGGATTGGTATTTTGAAAAAATTTTAGTTGGCAAAGATTTATCTTTACCGCGCCAAAAACAATTGGCGGCTGACCAGCTTTTGCCGGAGATTGCTTTAATTCCCTACGCGGTTGAGCGAGACCATTGGCTTAGGCAGCTGGGCGAAAAATTGGGTGTTGATGTCGCGGTATTGCGCGAGGATATTGTTCGCCTTGGGCGGAGAGAAATTAGAAATAAGAAATTAGAAATGAGTAGTGAAGGAGAAGAAATTGTAGCCGAAGATGACCGACTAACTAAGTTAATAGAGAGATTGATGGTGATGGCGTTGAGATTTAATGATTTGTTTTGTGAAGTGGTCGCCGGGAAGTTGGGTGATGTTTTGTCAACAGGCAGATTTGGGTCGCTTTACACAGAGATGAAAAGGGAGTATACTGAAAATAACAAGATTGACATGGAAAAATTGCGCGGCATTATTGAGTCGGCTGATAAAGAAAATTTAATTGACATTCTGCTCATGAAAGGGGAGTTGGATTTTTCAGGTATTCAAACTAACGAGGCCAAAAACGAGTTGCGAAAGTTATTGGCTTCAATCATGGAAGAGTGGCAAAAAAAACAAAGAAAAGAAATGCAGGGAATAATTGAAAAAGCTGAAAGAGATGGAGACAAGACAAAATTGAATGAATTGGTGAAAAAGTTTGGTAAAATTTAAAATTAAATATAATTTGGAATTAAATGTCAGCAAAGAGGGCCACAATTAAACATCGCGTCGCCAAAAAGCGCGCCGCAAAAATTAAAAAGACAGTCCGCAAGACTGTTCACAAGGCGAAAGCCCATAAACTTCAGGTCCGCAAGCCATTAAGACGGATCAAAAATAAGAGACAATTACAATTGAAATTTAAAAAATCGCCAGCGAAAATTAAGCCGGCGGTTAAGGTTGAGTCAGAAGTTATTGTTCCTCCAACAGAAGATCAGATTTGGTATTTAGTGCAAAAAGGCCGCAGTCGAGGATTCCTGACTGAAATAGAAGTTTTAAATTTTTTTCCACGCGTGGAGCATTATCAGGACTTGTATGAAGCGTTTTTAAGTTTGGTGGATAAGAACGGTGTTGCGGTGGTGGAAATGAAGGACGGATTTTTGGGGCAACAGGCGGAAAAGAAAAAAGTATTGAACGAATATCAAGGCTCACAGCCGGATATGGAAGGCGGTTTTGATCTCGGCGCCATTTCACAAGACTCAATTCAAATGTATTTGCGGGAGATCGGAAAGATTACGCTTCTAAAGGCTGAAGAAGAGGTATCATTGGCAAAAAGAAATGAACGCGGCGATAAAGAGGCGGAGAAAAAATTGATTGAAGCCAACCTGCGTCTGGTAGTTTCCATTGCCAAAAAATTTGTCGGTAAACAGCTTTCGCTTTTGGATTTGATCCAGGAAGGCAACATCGGCCTTTTTCGCGCGGTTAAGAAATTTGATTACCGCAAGGGTTACAAATTTTCCACTTACGCCACCTGGTGGATCAGGCAGGCGATTACTCGCGCTTTGGCTGACCAGTCTCGAACTATCCGTATTCCCGTTCATATGGTAGAGACGATTAATCGTTTCCAGCAGAATGAGAGGAGATTGTTGCAGGATTTGGGGCGCGATCCCACGCCGGAAGAACTTGCGGCGGAAATGGGCGAAGAGCTGGATAAAATTCGCCATATTATTAAAATCTCGCAAGACACGATTTCTTTGGAAGTTTCTGTCGGCGATGACGACGACGATGACAATTCATCACTCTCTGATTTTATTGAAGATGTAAAAACTATCAGTCCATCGCAAGCCGCCGGCCGTGAATTGTTAAAAGATTACATCCGCGAAGCAATGAAAGATTTGTCTCCGCGCGAGCAGAAAATTTTGGAAATGCGGTTTGGTTTGACTGATGGCGTAACGCACACTTTGGAAGAGGTAGGAAAAGAATTTGATGTCACACGCGAACGCATCCGCCAGATTGAAGCTAAGGCGCTGGAGAAGATACAGACGTTTGGAGTGGTTGGGAAGTTGAAGGATTATTAAACATTGATTTAGACTGATTGCAGTCAATATTACACTGATTGGGAAATAATTAAAAAAGAGAGCTTCAGCTCTCTTTTTTAATATACTCATATATCCACACTCTTCCATTCTCTAACTCCCACCACCTGTTTGCTTCCAGCGTCGCCTGGTCGCGAATTTCCGCGGCCGGGGCCCAGTAGTTGGTGTGGACAAAGTAGGCTTTTTTCACCCCGGCGATGGCCATCGCTTCTTCCATCCATTGCCGTTTTGGTTGTTGGTAGATCATCTTGCGAAAATATTGATAGAGCGGTCCGCCGGTGGGGATTGAATAAAAATAGTGTTCGCCGGTTGGGGTTTTAAAATATTTTTCAAATCCAAATTCTTGCAAAGCCGCGGCTCCGAGCAATTGATTGGCGATAACAATATAGTCTTTTTTGTTTTGGTTCAAGTTATCAATAAAATGAACCGTAGTTATATCAGCCCCTCTTACTGACCAACCGGTATGAAACGCGACCGCGTCGCGGGTTGGATAAGTAAAGTACCAAGAAATTAGAAGCAAGAAAGAAAAAAATAATGCTGTCATAAATTGTTTTGAACCGTGTTTTTTAATTCTAATAAAAAATTCGCGCAGACCCAACACGAATCCCGGAATTAACAATACCAGCATTAATTCTAAAACACGTTCAGCGTAAACATTTTGTTCATACATGATTACTTCCGCGAATTTTGTTGAAGTTGACAAAATGAACGCGGAAATAAAAAGTCCGATCGCGCTCAAAATAATAAACTTTGGAAGATTATTTTTATATTTTTTAATAATCATAATAAGCCCGAGGATTGCCGCCGCAACAAAAAGCGGTTTTATCATTCCGCGATAAATATATAGAGCCTGCCACCAAAAATTTCCTCGATCAAGCCACACCCAATGCGGTTTTGCGAACAGGAGTAATAAATTTGTTGAATGCGATAGGGGATTTACCAAAGTAAAACCGCTAGCGCCGCGCAAAGAGTTCAGATAAAACGAGACAGGAAGTGTTAGCGCCAAAATGAGCGGGTAGATCACAGCCACAATTATATTTTTGATTTTGTTGCCGTTTTTAAACAAGCGCGATCCAAAATAAATCACAGCGGTTGGCAGACCGACGAATGGGTGGATGGTGACAGCAGTTAAACACAAAACTAATCCTAACCAGAAAGTATTGCTTTGCGGGCTAATTTTTTCGCGCCAAATCAAGAGAAAAATAAAGTAAGCGATTAAAAGAGCTAGATTGTTTGGCGTAGTAACAGAGAAATAATTTAATGGCAATAGCGGCAACAGAGCTATGGCGGGATATAGTTTATCTTTGGATCCGGCCCGCGATAAAGAAAAATATGTCAAAAGCGGGGCCAACAAGCCAGCCCCGAGAGGGACAATAATTTTGTCTATAGTTACCAGCGGAATCTTCGTGGTTAAATGCGTCAGAATTACTAAAACATATTGTCCCAGATAATATGGCGTTTTCGGTTCGATTGAACCGCGCTCAAGTATCCATTTTTCCGTGGCGCGGTGGATGAAAGGATCAAAACCAAAGCCGATTTTAAATATAATTAACGCCACGCTTAACATCAAAGTGGTATGTAAGATAATCAAAAGCAGGTTAGACGCGGTATGTTTTGATTTTTGCAACACCCAGAGCAAGCCGAGAGTGGTAATGACGAAAACAATAAAAAATCTGGGTCCAATGATTGTCCAAGGCGAAACCAGCGTATCGGAAAATCTTTTGTCCCAAAGCGTTGCCATCAACAAAATTTGTCCGCCGATTACCAAAATCGCCAGGAGTTTTGTGGCAAGATATGATTTGGTGCCGGCGTAGGATTCCCAGTCAAAATCATTGGATAAATCCGCGAGCGGGCTGGCGCATTTGACTTTAATAAATGAAATGCTGGCCGGTAGAAAGACAATCACCGCGGCAACAATTTGTTTATCAATCCGATAAAACCAATAAATTACTGACAAAATAACAATTTGCAAACCAACCAGCATCATGACCCCGAAAATTTTCTGCCAAAATTTTTTCTCTTCCGGTATAATTTTTTGTCCGAGATTTTGACCAAAAAAAGCGAGATAAAAAAAGAAGCTTATCGCGCTCAATAACGCGCCGGTCTGGTTCCACAAATTGAATAAAACCAGCCCTGTTAAAATGGTTCCCAATGTGATATACTTTCCATCGGATAGCAAACGGCTTTGTTCCATAATTTTGGTTAGATACTGTTATTTTAGCACATTTATGAAACGTATCAAGTTTTTCATCGCATTGTTGTTTTCGGCGATCATTCTGTGTTTATTGTATCTTCAGTTTACTACTTGGCAATCAGGTTGGTTGGGTTGGGTTTTGTTCGTGTTATATATTTTGTCAGTGGGGGATAGTTGGAAGAAAATTTTTAGCCGGACATTCGGATTGGCAACTTCATCATGGTTGAATCGGATTTTTAGTTGGCTGACGGTATTCTTGTTATTAAGTTTTGTAAGTTCTATCTTCATTATCTCCTATCTCTTATCTCCTATCTCTTATTTTTACATCTATCTAACCGTCGCATTATTGAGCTATTTATTATCAGCGTTTTGGTCTAGAAAAAAAGTAAACATTGCTGTTGAGGAGGAGAGCGAGGATCAGCGCAATTTGGTTTTGTTCAAATTAAGCCGGCTGTGGCCATGTTTGTATTTGTTAGTTTGGGCGCTGGGATTTTATTTATCAATAAGTCAAACCAGCGGCGAAATTTTATTTTCCCCGTGGCAGGATATCAGCGAATTTTATCTGCCGGTATTTTTTGTTTTAACCCTGCTGTCCGGAATTTTTTTGTTCGCGAAATTTAAAACCAAGACAATTTTGTTTATTCTGGTTTTGCAATCAATTTTACTGTCCTCTTATCTTCCCCTCTCACACAAACTGCCTTGGGGCGGGGATGTTTGGCGGCATTTGGCCGTAGAAAAGCAACTGCAAGCAGGCGAGCCGATTTTGCCGGTTTTGTTCGGGCCTGAAGCGGGTTGGCGCGAGGTGGCAGGGATAAATTTGCCGGAAGTATTTTCAGCGCCGCAAAAATTCGCTTATGGACAATTGTGGGGAATCAGCGTGGCGCTGGCAGAAACTTTGCGAGTAGATTTAGTCGTTGTCAATCGCTGGCTGATACCGATTCTTTGGTTAATTGTCATGCCGTTTGTTTTATTTAGAATCGGCTGGTTGATTTTTGGTTCAAGACGCAAGGGTTTGTGGCTGGCGTGGTTGAGTTTTCTCGCTTTTCCGTTTCAAGCCTTGGGCGCCTTGACTCTGCCGGTTAGTCTAGGTTATTTGACTTTCTTTTTTGTTTTAATGCTTTGGCTACAATACTGGCGCGACAGCGGACGTTCCCAGCGCCGTTACGCGCTGCTGTTTAGCGCGTTGATGATCTTTGGCTATTCTTTGCATTTTATTTTG
>Ga0156114_121_pt2 | contig 32530 bp, 26 predicted proteins | sample RifCSPlowO2_02_FD_107767 | JGI IMG/M metagenome (GOLD analysis project Ga0156114, IMG submission 107767) | Candidatus Magasanikbacteria bacterium RIFCSPLOWO2_02_FULL_43_22 | reverse complement strand
TACTGATTTACTTGCCGGACGCTTATGATGACGAGAATGCCAATCGCGATAGCGACGGGAGTTAGGATTTCTGACATAAAATTAATGTCAATAATTAAAAATTATAAATTACAAATTGAAAATTTTTTCTATGTGACCCCGCTTGGAATCGAACCAAGATTACCTGCTTAGAAGGCGGGTGTTCTATCCATTGAACTACGGGGCCATACGATTAATTTTCAGTTTACAATTGTGCCGATATTTTAGCCCAGAAACTCATTATTGTCAACTGTTGCCCCTCTGTTTGCCATGAAATTTTTTATAGATATTTTTCAGCTCTTTATCAGTGATATGCGTGTAGATTTGCGTGGTGGTAATTGACGAGTGTCCAAGCATAGTCTGCACGCTGCGGATATCCGCGCCGTTTTGCAATAAATCCGTCGCGTAGGAATGCCGCAAAGTATGTGGTGTTACCGGCTTAGTAATTCCCGCCGCGCGCGCGTATTTTTGCACCAATCTCTGCACCGATCTCGGCGTCAGCGGCTGTTCCAATGTTTTGCCGCTTCTTTTATCATGCGACACAAATAAATATTGATTCATATCTTGCCTTGTTTCCAAATATTTTTTCAGCCAATATCTCGCCTGCTCTGACAAAAAAACTACGCGGGATTTTCTGCCTTTACCCATGATGGTAAACTCTTCTTTTTCCAGATTAACTTTATCTTTTTTTAACCCAACCAACTCTGACACGCGCAACCCGGTGGAAAACAACATCTCCAATATCGCCTTGTCTCTATATTTAATCAATACCGCATCTCCGGTCGTTTGTGTCTCGTTGTTTGTATCTTGTATCTTATTCGCTAAGGGTGCTTCCAACAGTCTATTCAAATCACTTCCTTCCAAAAAACTTACTTCGCGGTCCGGCATTTTCATCAGTTCAATTTTTTCCGCCGCCAGAGTCCTCACATCGCGTTTGGCTAGATATTTCAAAAACGAACGCAAAGCAATCAAATGATAATTTTGTGTGTTTTTTCTCAAAGAATCCCCATGCGCGTCAGCCAGCCGGTTTAACCAGAGGCGATATTGACGCACATTTTCCGCTTCCAGTTTTTTCGGACTTTTGTCGCCAAACCAACCAATGAATCTTTTTAAATAAAAATCATAATTCCGCACCGTCTGCTGGCTGCGGTTTTTTTCTATTTCCAAATATTCCAGGAAGTCGATGAGGTATTTGCTAAGAGTCTTGGTCATATGCGAACATACGAAAAGGGTGCGAAATTACGAACTACGAAAATTTAGAAAAAACGTTGATCGAAGCCATGTTTCGTAGTTCGTAATTTCGTAAGTATTCGTAAGTTCGCATATTATATTGTACGACACTATTGACAAAAGGTCAAATTTGTGCTATACTATTAACATTGATTACATAAAAATAATGTAATTAATCAAAAATCAAAATAAAAATATGCGAAACAAAAATACGGGGGCGGAGCCCCAGTCAAACTCCGCGATTTTTTTGGTTTATTATTACTTGTTGGCAGGCATCGCGCTGTTGGTGTCTGTTTTTTTATTCTTGCCGCGAGTGGCGGCAGGATGATGGAAAACCAGACATGTGGACAAGCGGGTTGCCCCGCTTTTCTTTTTAGCCTATACTATAGATAGCCTGATTGGGCGGATAATTTTTAAATGTATTTTATGAGATATTGGTTAATTTTTTTAGTAATATTAGTCGTTTTGTGGTTCGCGCCGGTTATGGCGCAGGGCGAGACAGCTTTGCCTGCTTCTGATCAGCCGACAACAGTCGTGATCCCAGACGCGGTTCAGCCGACAACAGATGCTACGACTCCGGTAACCGCGGTTAATCCGACTACGCCGGTTGTCAGTGAAGAGTTGGAAGGAATGAAGATAGAAGAGCCAAAAGAAGTGCCATCAGGTTTTGGTTTATGGTGGAAAGGTCTGAAAGAACAAGTTTCAATCGGTTTAACTTTTAATCCGGTTAAAAAAGCGGAAAAGCAATTGCAATTCGCGGAAGAGCGCATGCGATTAGCGGAGTTGATGGCGCAGAAATCCGAAGACCAAAAAGTGCAAGCGCGCATTCATCGCGTGATCGGTCAGGCGCAGAAGATGATGGAAAAAGTTGAGGCTCGCCGCGAACGGCTTTTAGAGCAAAAAAATGAAGAGGGACAGCGTTTATTGCGCAATATCGCGACGCACCAAATCAGGCGCGAGGCGGTAATGGACAGGATAGAGGAAAAACTTCCCGAGGGGGCGGTGGAAAAGTTTGATGAACTGCGCGAAAAAGCCGCGGCTCAAGAGCGTCGTTTGTTAAACGCGATTAACAATGAAAACGCGCCAGCCGAGACACGCGAACATTTGCAAGCGGTAAAAGACCGGATTGAAGCTCACGCGGAGGAAGTTAAACAATATCGCGAGCGCAGAGCAGAATTGATGCAGGAATTTAAAGCGGGCGATGAAACAGTGAAAGAGCAGGCGAAAGAACAAATTAAAGAATTGCGGCAGGATCGCGTTGAGATGCTTGGAGACAGACGCGAGGAGCGTTTGGAAAACAAACAAGGACTTAAACAAGAAATTAAACAAGAAAAATTAGAAAACAAATTAGAAAAAATTAAAAATGGCGAGGCGGTCAAGCCGTTGCCGGTAAATAAGCCGGGCGCGGTTATTAAACTTAAAGCGTTAAAACAAGAATTGAAAAACGAATTTAAAGAAGAAAGCGCTGGAATTAAAAAAGAGATCAAAGACGATGGTGAAAATGAGAACGAGGGGGTTAAAAAAATAAAACCAGAGATAATCAAGCCAGTACTTCAGAACCAGCCAGCGCCAGTTGGCGGGGCTGTGGATACAACCGTTAATAGTCAGTTATAAATCAGATAATTTAAAAATATGAGCGGAGAAGCACCAAGGAGACATTCAGCCGAAATTAAAAGCGGCGGTTTATGTTCCAGTTGTGGCGAGTCTGCCGCGGAAGAAGGAAAAGCTCCGGGCAATTTTTGTCAGTCTTGCGGAGTCAAACTTAGAAAAAAGACAGAAATGTTACCCGCACAAAATAGAAAGGTTATAATTAAGGAACCGGACGGGGTATCCAAAAGCGTTAGTTCAGCAGTTGATCCGGACCCAACCGGCAGTTATGACCTCGGCGCATTGGAAGCGGCACTGGGCGGCGCTTCCGTTGCGGAAGGTGAAACTAAAAAGGATTGGGATCCGGAAATAGCAAGGGTTATTGATGTAAAAGGAATGAAAGAGGTGCCTGGAAAAGGATATGTGAGGAAAGAAGAAAAAAAATAATTATAAAATTCTCCATTAAAAAAATCCACTAACGCGGTTTTTTTATTGTTTTTTGTCGGTTAGTTTGTTATATTAGATTAATTAAATAAGAACAGAATAATATGAACACAGTTGTTTTTGACATTGAAACCGTGGCGCAGGATTTTAATCAACTTGATGAAGCGCGGAAAGTTTATTTATTAAAAGGAGCGGAGACTGAAGAAGACAAAAATAAAGCGATTGACCAGATGGCGTTGTGGGCGCTGACAAATCAGATTGTGGCAATCGGCATGCTTTCGGTTGAGACTCAAAAAGGCGCGGTATATTTTAATGGCGAATCCGGGAAAGAATTTGAGGAAAATAATATTAAATATTGGGCGGGAAGCGAAAAAGAAATTTTGGAAAAGTTTTGGCAGGCAATTTCGCGCGCGGACAGATTTGTTACTTTTAACGGCCGAGGTTTTGATTGCCCGGTATTGATGCTGCGTTCCGCGATGCAGAAAGTTAAGCCGACAAAAAATTTAATGCCATATCGCTACAGCGCTGAGGCGCACATTGATTTGTTGGAACAACTGACTTTTTATAATTCCGTTCGTAAATTTAATTTAGATTTTTTCTGCAAATCTTTCGGCATTGAATCACCTAAAGCGCAGGGTGTTACCGGCCAGGATGTCGGGACACTGTTCGCGGCCGGCGAGCGAGAGAAAATCGCGCGTTATTGCGCCGGCGATCTCTTTGCCACGCGGCAATTGTATTTGCGATGGAAAGAATACATTCAGATGTGATATAATACAATATATGCATCACCCGCAAGTCAAACATACCATAGATATTTTTGAACGGATGTATCAGAATCTGCCGCCTTTGGTTCCGGAGCTGACAGTGAGAGAAATGAAGCACGCTCTGGAGCATTTGCGCGACGATGTTGATGTTGGCATTAACGAAGCGGAAAACATCGCTATTTCTTTGGGCAAGAAAATCTGGCCATACTGGAAGGCCTTTGACGAGCTTTGCAGTATGAGTCAAGGCAGACTGGGCGAAAAGTTTTTGTTGGGGCGCTTGCCGGTTAACTTAAAACAGAAATACGCGGAGTTTAAAGAACACGGCGCTGATTATCATGATTTGCGTTCCGGCGGCGGCGCGAATTACTTTTCTTTGGATGAGAGGCAGGAGATAACCGGAGTTTTGATAATGGTGGATCAAGAAATAAAAGAACACGTGAAACAGGCCGTATTGAGCGTTGACGAGAAAAAATATCAAGATTTAGTAATTGATTTTCAGAATATTTTGGATGATATTGAAAAGCGATTAGACAGTTTGCGTTTGATGGCGGAGGATGAAGAAGAGCATCCGGAACTGGCGGAGGAAATCCGCGATAAAATAAAAACTTTTGAACTCGGCTTGTGTTTGCTCGGGCCGAACACGAAACATCACGAGCTTTTGAACATTGATGATCATTTTGTGGAAAGAAGAGGGGCGAGGAGAGGACTGCGGGTTTGAACGACCAGATTGAGATAATTGAGATAGGAAGATAAGAGATAGAGAGTGTTTCATCATTTATCTCCTATCTCCTATCTCCTATCTCCACAATTTTATGTCTAAAACACTCTTATTCGTCATCGCGAGCGATGGTTATCAGCCGATTGAGTACGGCGACGCGAAAAAAGTTTTGGAAGCGGCTGGGCATCAGGTTGTTACTGTTTCTGATAGGGGTACAATTGCGATTGCAAAGGATGGTTCAAATGTTAATATTGATAAAATTTTGTCAAATTGTGATACGACAAGTGGCGACGCCCTATTTTTTATTGGCGGGTCGGGGGCATTGGAGCATTTGGATAATGAAGATAGTTATAAATTATTGCGCGAGTGGGAGAAGACAGACAAGTCGTATGGGGCGATTTGCATTTCGCCGCGGATTTTAGCGAAAGCCGGAGTTTTGAAAAATAAAAAAGCCACCGGCTGGGATGGCGATGGAGAGCTGGCAAAGATTTTTCTTGATAATGGCGTTGAATATATTCGCCAGCCGGTTGTTGTTGATGGAAACGCAGTAACGGCAAATGGGCCGAGCGCGGCGAGAGAGTGGGGGGAGAAAATAGACGAAATATTGCAAAAATATTAACGAGATTTTAATGATAATGGGTGTGGATAATAACTTGACAGTCAGCTTCAGATTTGATAGCATAATAATGCTAATCACGGATTCTATCAAGAACCCTGAAAGTCCGAGAATTTCTCGGGCTTTTTTGTTGTCTAAAAATTTGTTATAATGTTTCTCGTGGAGTTGAATGGGCCACCTCTTGGTGAGGAATCCGTGATTAGCACTCGGATAGAGGGGTTCAATACCCCTTGGCTCCACACTAAAACCGCTCGGTAAAGGGCGGTTTTAGTTTTTATGAGTCACGAAATCAACTTGAGAGACCAAAAAATATTTTTTATTATCTTATCATCTATAATGCTTTTACTTTGACTTTAACAAATTTACTAATCATCTTCTCAATCTTATTTTTATTCAACAACCCCGTCTGCGCGCCGATTTGTCGGATGACGCCGGAGGAATTGGCAGTGCCCCATTGCATCGCTTCAACTAATGATTTTTTATTGGCTATAGCTGATAAAAATCCGCTGGCATAGGCATCGCCGGCGCCGGTTTTGGAAATGATTTTTACATCAAAAGCGGGCAAGCGGTAGCGTTCAGCCGAATTAGCGGCGTAGGAGCCGTTTTCACCATCAGTTATTACTACGGTTTTTATTCCCATTTTTAATAAAGAGGATAAAAGTTCCGCGACTGGATTGCTTCGCTTGGCTCGCAATGACAGCCCGGCGCCAACCAGCTTTTCCGCTTCTTCTTTGTTCACAAAGAGCAAGTCAACCATTGATAAAATAGGTTTGAATCCGGCCAAATCTTTTTTTAGGTGATACGAACCCGGGTTGCAGGCGAAACGGCAATCCGGATGTTTTTTTAAATAAGCAAGAATCTGTTTTTGCAGGACACGAAAGTCATCTCCGACAGAGGTGTAATACAACCATTTGGTTGACGGCAATATCGGCAGAGAATATTTGCGTTTGGCGTGGTAGGAAAGTATGGTGCGTTCTCCCAAGTAACTCAAAACCACTGAATAGCGAGTTTCATTTTTAGGATTTAATTTGACAAAATTTGTATCAATGCCGGTTTTGACGAATTCTTGCTTGATTAGCGCGCCGTTAAGGTCATCGCCGAGCTCGGTGACAATCGCGGTTTTCAATCCCAACTTGCGGCAGCCAACGGCGATGTTTGCCGCGTTGCCACCCAATGATTGAACGGTTTGGCTGATGGGGATTTTATCCGCGTAATTCAAACAAATTTGGCAATGCTCTTTTTTTAAATCACACTGCACTTGCGCGTCGTCAATCATTAAAATCATATCCATCGTGCTGTCACCAATGACGATAATGTCAAATTTTTTCATATCAACGGCGTTTATTAATCGCTTTGTGCAGACTGCATTTGCATTCAACGTCATGGCAGGCGCACTTGTGAATGCCGAGCAGGATTTCTATAAATTCAGTCAATGCGGCAAGGGAAAATCCGGCCATGGCAATGGTGAAAATTAAATTACCGATGGACAGCGCGTAAACCAAGAGACAGCCGGCGCCGATTAAAAACACAGCGTCTTGACGGCGTTCAGTTTCCAAAAACACGCCGTAAATCAGTAAAATCGCGCCCAACCCGGCTACCACATAAATTATCGTTTGCAGCATGGTTGTCGGCAGTTGGGGGATGAAAGATTCTAGGAACATAAGGGTTTAATTTTATGTTATAATTATACCACAAGCGCATTCTTTTGTCTTATGGGGTTTTTGTATAAAAAATCGTCACATTTTCAGCCTGCCGGCTAGTTTTCTGCCGGCAGTGTAATCTTTTTCAACAAATATAGTAGCAGAAGATGAGTTTGTTTTGGGTGGCTTTAGACATGTTTGATATTATACCCCCTGTGGATAAATGTTAAATTAAGTTGATACTTTTTTGGTCCAAATCCAACTTCGCTTGTGGTTTAAGCCGAAATAATCATGTCGTAAAATTATTTGGAGCGGCTTTTACAACTGTGTTATAATAGCTTTGATTTATCCCCAAACCACAACTTTTAGTGGTTTGGATTTGTCTAATAGTACAAAATATATGAGCTCAACTGATTTCCGCGTTATTCAAAATGTTCACCTTGGACAAGAAAACAGCGTCAATTTTAAATACGACATAGAAAATGGCTTGCACTTCAAGCGTGTGTTTAGCCAAGACGGACAGGATCCATTTGATTTGGTTGAATATGAACGGCGTTCGTCAATTATTCGCGAGCCGGACGGAACCGTTGTTTTTGAAATGAAAGATATTGAGATTCCCAAAGATTGGTCGCAGGTGGCGACGGATATTGTGGCGCAAAAATATTTTCGCAAAACCGGCGTGCCGCAATATTATAAAGATGGAACGTCAAAACTTAATTCCGACGGAAAGCCAATGTTTGGTCCGGAAACCAGCGTCAAACAAATCATTCATCGTTTGGCAGGAACCTGGCGTTATTGGGCGGAAAAATATGGCTACTTCGCCTCGCCGCAAGACGCGGAAATTTTTTATGATGAGTTGGTGGCAATGCTGTTGAAACAAATGGCCGCGCCAAATTCACCGCAGTGGTTTAATACCGGCTTGTTTTGGGCGTATGGCATCAATGGCCCGGCGCAAGGGCATTATTTTGTTGATCCGGACACCGGCGCGATGACTCGTTCAACCGATTCTTATACGCATCCTCAACCGCACGCGTGCGGACGTTATAATACAAAAGTTTTTACTGAACGTGGAATTCTGGAATTGGGCGCGTTGGTGGAAAGATGCCGGACAGGGCTAAAAGTTTTTGATGGCGAGTCAATGGTAAAGATTTTAGCAGTAAAAAATAACGGCGTACGAAAGCTGTACCGGGCGACGCTTAAAAATGGCAATTTTATTGAATTTACCGATGATCACCATGTGTGGACTGCCGGTAGCAGAAAGAAAGATGGGGGTAAATATGAGTGGCTGGAATTGAATAAAATTTTAGGCAAGAAAGTGGTTCAAGTCGCTCCGACCAATGGTGGCATTTCAAATAAAAAACCGGATGAGTCGTCGCTTGATCGGGCTGCTTTGGCAGGATGGATTGTGGGTGATGGTTATTATGGTAAGTATGGAAGGAACAAAAAGACAACAATGTTTGGCGCCATTACGGTGAATGATGATGAATTTAATTTTGTTACGGGGTTGTTTAAAAGGATATTTGGCCGCCATACGGTGCGGACTAGAAAAAATATCAGCCCGCTGTATCGAACCATTTGTTTTGATTCTAAAGAGGTCGACGAATTTGTGCTTAACTATGATTTAGAGAAAACCGCTTTGACCGTCGATGTGCCAAAGAAAATTATGGCTGGGACAAAAGAAGAGAAGTCGGTATTCCTTGCGTCGTTGTTTCAAGCGGATGGATCAGTCAGAATTAGGAAAGACGGCGGCAGGAACAGCGGGGATGTGGTTTTGACATCGATTTCTGAAGATTTGATTCATTCGGTTCAAATCCTGTTGTTGGAATTAGGCATGTATTCCAATGTTTCTTGGTACCGTGACAGTCGTCCGGATCGGCACCTGTGTTTTCAACTCACGATTTCTTATGATTCAGAGCGGAATAAATTCGCTGACTTGATTGGTTTTATTTCAAAAGATAAACAATTCGGCTTATCAAAACTTAATAAACAAATATTGGGTAAGACTAAAGAGTCTCGTTCAGAGGAGACGGTGGAATCAATTGAATATATTGGAGAAGAAGAAGTTTATGATATTCAGACAGAGTCAGGTCAGTTTTGCGCGAATGGCGTGGTTGTTCACAATTGTTTCATACAGTCAATCAAAGATGATTTAGTTAATGAAGGCGGGATTATGGATTTATGGGTGCGCGAAGCTCGTTTATTTAAATACGGTTCAGGCACCGGCACAAACTTTTCCGTTTTGCGCGGTAAGAACGAAGCATTGTCCGGCGGAGGGAAATCCAGCGGACTGATGAGTTGGTTAAAAATCGGCGATCGCGCGGCCGGCGCGATTAAATCCGGCGGTACCACCAGGCGAGCGGCAAAAATGGTGGTTTTAGACGCGGATCACCCGGATATTGAAGAATTTACCAATTGGAAAGTGAATGAAGAAAAAAAGGTGGCGATTTTAATCGCCGCCGGCTATCCTTCTGATTATGAAGGCGAGGCCTATCAAACTGTTTCCGGACAAAATTCAAATAATTCAGTGAGGATTCCGCATCGGTTTATGGAAGCGGTTAAAAATGATGGTTCGTGGAATTTAACTTGGCGTACTGATGGCAGTGTGGCCAAGACAATAAAAGCCCGTTCATTATGGGATCAAATTTCCAATGCCGCGTGGTCTTGCGCTGATCCGGGCGTTCAATATGACGGCACGATTAACGAATGGCACACTTGCCCGCAATCCGGCCGGATTAACGCCTCCAATCCATGCAGTGAATACATGTTTATTGATGACACCGCCTGCAATTTGGCGTCAATCAATTTGCTTAAATTTTACGATATTGAGAAACGGTATTTTCAAGTGGCTGAATTTAAGCACGCGGCGCGTATCCTGACTTTGGTTTTGGAGACTAGTGTTTTGATGGCGCAATTTCCAAGCAAAGAAATCGCTCAAGGCAGTTATGATTTCCGCACATTAGGTTTGGGTTACGCTAATTTGGGCTCGGTATTGATGATGGCCGGCGTGCCCTATGAATCAGAAGATGCTTATGCTTTTGCCGCTTGCGTTACCTCTATCATGACAGCCAAGGCATATAAAACCAGCGCGGAGATGGCTAAAATTTTAGGACCATTCCCAAAATTTGAATACAACCGCGATGAAATGTTGAGGGTGATAAGAAATCATCGTCGAGCCGCTTTCAACGCGGAAAAAGACGAGTATGAAAAATTAACAATCACGCCAAAAGGCATTGATCCACAATACGCCCCAGCGTATATGTTGGCCGCGGCCAGAGAGAGCTGGAATGACGCGTTAATGATGGGCGAGCGTTATGGTTACCGCAACGCTCAAGTGACTTGTCTGGCGCCAACCGGAACCATCGGTTTGTTGATGGATTGTTCAACGACCGGAGTGGAGCCGGATTTCGCTTTAGTTAAATTTAAAAAATTGGCCGGCGGCGGCTATTTTCGCATCGCCAACGAAGCGATGCCGCTGGCTTTGAAGAACTTGGGTTACGCCGACAAGCAGATTGAGGAAATTTTAAATTATGTCAGGGGTACGGCAAAAATCGATTCTGCTCCGCATATCAATAAAAAAACTTTACAATCCAAAGGGCTCAACGATCAAGATATTGAGAGCGTGAACAAAGCTTTGACCGGCGCGTTTGATGTTAAATTTGTTTTTAATGTTTGGATGCTGGGAGAGGATTGCCTGAAACGCGCCGGGTTTATCTCGGCGCAATATAATGATCCGAATTTTAACATGTTGCGCGCGTTTGGCTTTACTGATGAAGAGATTGAGGCGGCGAATGAATTTGTTTGCGGAACAATGACGATTGAAGGCGCGCCGCATTTAAAATTGGAGCATTACATGGTGTTTGACACGGCAAATCGCAACGGCAAGAAAGGCAAGCGATTTATTCCATATATGGGCCACATTAAAATGATGGCGGCGACCCAGCCGTTTTTGTCAGGAGCGATTTCCAAAACTATAAATATGTCGAATGAGGCGACGGTTGATGACGTGAAATACGCTTACGACCAATCATGGCAAATGGGTTTAAAGTCAGTGGCGCTTTATCGCGATGGCTGTAAATTGAGCCAGCCGCTGTCTACCAGTTCAAAAAATAATGACAAACGCAGTGATTTGACCAAAGAAGAATCGGTTAAAGAAAAAATTGTCGCGCCGCAGGCATTGATTAAAGAGGAAGAAATTAAAGAGATAGTGAAAATGGTTCCATCAGATGATTTAGACGAAGCTTTACAGCAAGCAAGCGAGATTTTGAGCCAGCATGTTAGTTTGTCAGGCATTCAAACTCCGACCATGTCTTATCATCGCGATGGCCAAGTCGCGGAACGGCGAGTGTATTTGCATGGCGAAAAAAGGAGGTTGCCGGCGAAACGCGGCGGCATTACTATCTCCGCCACGATCGGCGGCAAATCGCAAATTTGGTTGAGGACCGGCGAATATCCGGATGGGAAGCTGGCCGAGATTTTTATTGATATGTATAAAGAAGGTTCGGCTTTCAGCAGTATGTTGAATATGTTCGCGATTAATGTTTCCATGGGTTTGCAGTACGGCGTGCCATTGGAAAAATATGTGGAGAATTTTACTTTCACCCGGTTTGAACCATCGGGAATGACCGATCACCCAAATATTAAAATGTGCACGTCGGTAATTGATTTTGTGTTTAGGGTTTTGGGCATGGAATATCTCGGCCGCATGGATTTCGTGCAAGTGCCAACACAAGGCATCCAAAAAAATAAATTTGAAAATCTGGCAAAGCTCGCGCGCGCGGGCGTTCTGCAAGAAACGATTGATTTTGATCAGCCTCAATCATCATTTGCGGCTGCCGACAGCGCAGTTGGCGAAACGCAGGCCACTTTGCCAAACATTGGGACGCCGAAAGACAGCATGAGCCAGTCATTGGGAAAGATGATGGGCGACGCGCCGGCTTGCCCCACCTGCGGACATATCACGGTTAGAAACGGCAGCTGTTATAAATGTTTGAATTGCGGGGACAGTTTGGGATGTTCATGAGACACACAGCATGTATCACGTAACATGGAACAAGTGAAAATCCGCCTCAAGGCGGATTTTGTTGACTTTCTTTTTTTGCGCGGGAGTGTTAAAATGTTTGTATGGTTTAATATTATCGTATGGATCAAGGAGAATTTATTTTAAAAAATTTGGGAATAGACAAAAATAAATTCGGACGAATTTACTCGTTTGTTGATTTTGGCAATGTAAATTATTGGTTTGAGAGATATGACAGAAGCTTTAACAACTGCCCTCTGAAAGGGAAAGAAAAGATAATCGTTGGGATAGAAAAATTGGGAGGTTTTTGCGACCTGTTTTCTGAAAAGAAATTTTTTTATTACGGCATTAATGTCAGAAATTCCGCCAGTTTGCATATCCAGCGGAAAGCAGAAAAGGTCGCTCGTTTCAGAGTGGTTACCAAGGAAATCCAATATATAAAACACTATTTTGGCGCCGACGGGCGCGGGACATTCGCGATTATTCCAAAGTGCAATTTTGATGTTGAATTAACAGTAGACGCCATTCGTTTGTCTGATTTGTATGATACGTTTGTTTTGTTTTCATCCGATAGCGATTTCGCGCGATTGCTCAGTTATTTGAAGAGGAGTGGCAAGAAAATTATCTTATTTTATTCGGGTCATACGTCAAGGAGTGTTTTAGCGCAAGCGGATTTATTGATTAACGCCTCTAAAATCAGAGAAACAATTTGTACAAAAAAATACCCGGGCTAGAAGCCTGGGGTATTTTGGAAATCGGACCCAATTCCATGGGTAGGGCAACCTTGCGGTTACAAATAAAGTATATAATTAGTCGCGAATTAAGTCAAATCAATAACTGTGGATATCTATGCCAAAAATCTACACCAAAACCGGCGACAAAGGAGAAACAGCGCTTTTGGGCGCGAAGAGGGTGAAGAAGTGTTGTTTGGAAATGGAAGCGATTGGCGAGGTTGATGAACTAAATTCTTTGCTCGGGATGTTGATTGAAGAGGTTGCGGAAAATTTTCCTCAAGAAGCAAAAAAACTGCTGGCGATTCAGTGGCAGCTGTTTGTTGTTGGTTCGCGATTGGCAGCGGCGCAGGCTAAATTAAAAAACGTTCCGACTTTGAAAAAGAGCGAAGTCATTAAGCTGGAAAAATGGATTGACGCGATGGAAAAAGACTTGCCGGCGCTTAAGAATTTTATTATCCCCGGCGGATGCGAGGAAGCGGCGTTGAGTTTTTATGTCCGAGCCGTCTGCCGCCGCGCGGAAAGGCAGATGATTGGATTATCAAAAAAATATCCGGTAGACCCGGTGATAAAACAATATCTTAACCGTTTGAGCGATTTATTGTTTGTTTTGGGGAGGTGGTTTAACAAAAAAACTAATCCTTAATCTCCGGAAACGTGTATCTCATCACGGCGCGGTAAATAGTGCCGCGCGAGACCATGCCGACGATTTTTCCATTCTCCACCACCGGCACGCGGTGAATGCCGGAGGCGATCATCAGGCCGCCAATTTTTAAAACATGGGTGTTTGGCGTGGTGGTAACAACACGGCGGGTCATAATCTCGCCGATTGTTTTTTCTTTAGCTTCACCAGCGGTTTCTTCCAGCTCTTTTTCATTTAGAAACGGCGTTGGATTTTGATAAAAACTTTGGTAGCTGGGGTAAAGAGCGCGGAACAAATCTTTTTCCGAAAGAACACCAACCAGATTGCCGGCCTCGTCCAAAACCGGCGCGCCGCTGATTTTGTTTTGCAAGAACAACGCCGCCGCTTCCAGAAAATTCATGTTTGTTTTGAGGCAGACGACATCGGTGTACATTACGTCTTTGACTAACATAGGATTGGATATTAAATATTAGGTATTTTGATATTAAGATTGTGCTTGTATTATAACATTACTTTGATTGCTGGCAAGAGGTTGGCCTGCCTTCGCGAAAGCTACGGCGTGGCGAAGGGAGTTGATTTTTTTTGGAGCGGTGATATAATTGTTTCACGAAAACACGCCCGAGTGGTGAAATGGTATACACGCGACACTTAAAATGTCGTGGCCGTAAGGCCGTGTGGGTTCGAGTCCCACCTTGGGCACCAAATTTTTAATTAAGGAGGTATGACAATTAAAATGTCTGTCAAATTGTTTCTCACTATTTTTTTGGTGGGATTTTTTTTATTTTTAACACCGGTCAAAGCTGACGGCGGTATAATTATCAACGAAATTTGTCCAACCGGTTGCGCGTCCAGCGGTTATCAGTGGGTTGAAATATATAATAACAGCAGCACGACGATTGATTTGTTCGGCTGGAAGTTTTGGGAGGGTGAAACGAATCATGGTTTGGAATTGTCTACTTCATCAACTCAACAAGATTATTTAATTGACGCTGGCGAGTACGCGATAATAACGCAGGATGATTTAAAATTTTTTTCTGAACGCGTTGGCGTTAGCGTTGCTGTTTTTGACAGTTCGTGGGGTACGCTAAATAAGGGTGGCGAAATAATCGGATTAAAAGGCGCTGATGGAAATTTGGTAGAGGAGTTTGTTTATTCGGCGGTTGCAAGTAATTCATTAGAACGCAAAGATTCGGCTGTTTCCGCGAGTGATGTTGATAATTGGTGCGAGCATGAAAGCGGTAATACGATTGGCGCGGCGAATGTTTGTCCCGCTCTAATTTCAGAAATATCGTTTCCAACTTCTGACACCGGCAGTTTGACGCCAACAACGACCCCGCAGCTAAAAATTAATGAATTTATTCCAAATCCAAACTCTGGAGAGGAATGGATTGAAATTTATAATTCCGGCGCGTCAACCGCTGATTTAATCGGTTGGAAATTGTTTGACGCGGTTGGAGCAATTGCCGCTCCGACAGGCACGATTGAGGCCGGTGGTTTTTTTGTGGTTGAATTGTTTTCCAGCAAACTGAATAATACAGGGGGCGATTCAGTGATTCTTAAAGATACAACAGACACAACAATAGATAGTGTGTCTTATGGTGAAGCGGCAAAAGGCAATTCTATCGCCAGAAGTGTTGACGGCGCTGGCAGTTTCGCGGAAACAACCACATTGACAAAAAATGCCGCCAATCAAATCACCGCGCCGGTTCAGTCGGCGGATTCGGCAAGCTCACCGCAGGCAAGTTCAGGACAGGGCGGTGGAGGTTATTCCGCGCCAGCGTCATTCCATGTTGGTACAATTGTAATTAACGAAATAGTTTCCGACCAGGCTGATGAGGCTAATGAATTTGTTGAGCTGTATAATCACACCAACGCGGTTGTTGATCTGGATGGCTGGTGGTTGGAAGACGGCGGAGAAACGCGGACAAAAATAGAGGGTGTGATGTTGCCGCGCGCGTTTTTTGTCGTTGACAATCCGAACGGCAATTTGAATAATAGCGGAGATTTAATCGCGTTGTTTGATCCGAGCGGAAAAACAATTGACCAGCTCACCTACGGCAACTGGAACGACGGTAATTTGAGCGATAACGCGCCCGCGGCCGGGGACCCGCTGTCTCTGGCGAGAAAGAGTGACGGCCGCGACACGGATAATGATTATTATGATTTCGCGCTGACCGGCCAGATTACAAAAGGCAGTGGGAATAAAATCATCAGTATAAATCAGCAAGGAGAAAAAATATCAGAAGCGATAATGATTTCATCGCCGATTATTCTCAACGAAGTTTTCCCCAATCCCAAAGGTTCGGATACGGCGGAAGAGTTTATTGAATTGCGCAATTTAGGCGACAGTCAAACTGATTTGGCCGGCTGGCAGTTGGGCGACGCGGGAGAGAAAAAATATAAATTGAATCAAGGGGTTATTCCGGCCGGCGGTTATATCGCGTTCAAACGGGCGTTGACCGGAATCGCTTTAAATAATTCCGGACAAGAAGAAGTTAAATTATACAATCAAACCGGCGCGCTGGTTGATAAAATAAAGTATGAAGGCGCGGCTGTGGAAGACCAAAGCTACGCGCGGCGCGATGACGGTGTGTGGAAATGGACTATCAAAACCACGTCTGGCAAAGAAAATATTATTGAAGGAAAGAGCGCGGCGCCGGTTATTGTTTTGGAATTTAATCCCGAGGCCTCGTTAAACGAGGAAATAACTTTTGACGCGTCAGACACCACTGATCCGGATGGAGACGCGATTAAGTTTGAGTGGGATTTTGGCGATGGCAAAAAAGGCGGAGGCGATGTTGTGAAACACGCGTATAACAAAGTTGGCGATTATTCAGTGAAATTAAGAGCGATTGACAGCGCTGGCAACGCGGCGGAGAAGATTGTTAAAGTCGCGGTGTTGGCGATGGCGAACACACCCCCAGCCCCTCTCCGAGAGGGGAGTTTACGATTTCCCTCCTCAGAGGAGGGCGAGGGAGGTGTTGGTGGCTGGATAGACTTAACGAGTCAAATTATTATCTCCGAGATTTTACCCAATCCGGCCGGCTCGGATTCCGCGGAATTTATTGAACTTTATAATCCAACGAATGAAACGATTGATTTATCAAATTACAAAATAGATGATGAAGACGGCGGTTCACGGTCGTATGTTTTGTCAGCCGGAACAATAATTGAGCCATTGGGTTTTTTGTTATTAGAGAGAGATAAGACCGGTTTGGCTTTGAATAATACATCAGACGCGGTTAGAATTTTGGACCAAGATAATAATGTGATTGTTGAGATTGATTATGATGACGTGGTTGAAGGCGCGAGCTACGCATATGATATGTTATCAGGAGATTGGATGTGGACTGGGGAGATAACACCAGGGAGCGAAAACATAATAGATGTGCGAACATACGAAAAGAATACGAAATTACGAACTACGAATGGGGCGGAGGCGGCGAATTATGCGGTGAGGAAAGAGAAAAAGATAATTGATGTCGCGTTGGATAAAATAAGAGATAATGATGTTGGCGATAGAGTTAAATTTACCGGAATCGTTGCAGTGCGGCCGGGGATTTTGAGCTCGCAATATTTTTACGCGATAAGCGATGATGGCGCGTCCGGCGCGCAGGTTTACATGAATAAAAAAGATTTTCCACTGTTGGCTATCGGAGATCTGATTGAAGTGATTGGCGAAATATCTTTAGCATATGGCGAAACGCGAGTTAAAACCAGCGCTCGCGATAATATTAAATTATTGAAGCAGTCAGATTTGCCTGCGCCGCAGGAAATAGAAATCGCCAGCATCAGCGAAGAATTTGAAGGAGGACTGATTAAAATTAAAGGTGAAATTACTGATTTGAAATCATCGTATATGTATGTTGATGACGGCACCGAAGAATTGAAAGTTTATTTTAAAAAAGGCGCGAAGATTGATAGAAAAGTCTTTCGCGTTGGCGATACGGTTGAGGCCGTTGGTCTGCTCGGTTCAACCCGCAATGGCTATCAATTACTTCCACGCGGGCAGGAGGATATAGATATAGTCAGCGTGTTGGCGGAAGACAAAGAAGAAATATTGTCAGCCGGAACCGGCGGTCCGGAAAATATGGCGGAAACATATTTGACTGTGACGGCCGGCGGGTTGACTTCTATTTTGATTGGTTTGTTCGCTCGGGCGAGAGGAGCGATGGCGCTGGGGTTGTTGAAGAGAATGGGAAAAATCGCTTCAATTATCATTAGACGTACGCCAAGAGTTTAAATTAGTTGGGGAATTTGGTATAATATGAAGTGATGAATTAGGAATCATGAATCATGAATCATGAATCAGGAATTGAAAATTGAAAATTTATAATGTATCCTGTTATCTGCATTCTGTATTTTGAAACCGTATGGCGGAAAACATTTTTTTTCAAATCAGCATTATTTTCGGCATCACCGTGAGCATCGCTTTTGTGATGCGGCTTTTGCGTCAGCCGTTGATTGTGGCGTACATTATCGCCGGGTTGGCGGCGGGGCCGTTGTTTTTAAATTTGGTGAATGACAGCGCGGCGTTTTTTTCCACCTTCGCGCAGTTCGGGATCGTGTTGTTGTTATTTATCGTCGGATTGAGTCTAAATTTTGAATACATCAAACGACTGGGGCGCGCGGTGGTGATTGGCACAGTCTTGCAGTTTTTAACGACAGTATCGCTCGGTTTTGTCTTAATGTATTGGTTTGGGTTTAGCGCGGTGCCCGCTTTATTTTTATCAATCGCCGTTTCTTTTTCCAGCACAATAATCGTTACCAAACTATTAGCGGATAAAAAAGATTCGGAGACTGTTTACGGCAGATTTATCATCGGTATTCTTTTGGTTCAAGATGTAATCGCGGTTTTAATAATGATTTTTTTGAATACCTGGTCAGACGCGGGCAGGCCATGGTATGAGATTTTAGCCACGGTTGGCGGCCGCGGTTTGTTGTTGTTGGGTTTGGTTTTTCTTCTCGCGCGCTATCTTTTGCCAAAGTTCATGGACAAAGTGGCGCAAAGCGGCGAGTTATTATTTATTTTTACCGTCGCATGGTGTTTTGGCATCGCGAGCGTGGTGTATTGGGCGGGATTTAGCATTGAAATCGGCGCGATTATCGCCGGCATCTCTTTGGGCGCTTCGCCGTATCAGCCGGAAATCAGCAGCCGGATGCGTCCGTTGCGCGATTTTTTTATCGTCTTATTTTTTATTGTTCTCGGCAGTGAATTGCAAGTCGGCGAGGTTGGGGAAGCATTTCTTCCTGCCCTGATTTTATCGCTGTTTGTGCTTGTCTTTGATCCGATTACTTTGTATTTCGTAATGCGTCATTTGAAACACACAAGGCGTAGTTCGCTTTTGGCCGGCATCACTTCGGCGCAGGTAAGCGAATTCGGTTTCATTTTGATTTTTACCGCGATTAACCTCGGCTATCTGCAAGGAGTGGAACTGGCGATTCTGACTCTCACGGCCCTAATGACAATTGTGGTTTCTTCTTATTTAATTACTTACAGTGATCAAATTTATTCTTGGTGTTTACCATTATTAAATAAATTCGGCAAAGATAAAATTCAAACGGAAAATGAGGCTAAAGAAATTTATGATGTTTGGGTTTTTGGTTATCACCGCATGGGTTGGAAGGTTTGCGAGGCGCTGGCGGCCAAAAAGACAAAATACGCGGTGGTGGATTACAACCCGATCGCGATTGCCAAACTTAAACACCGCGGCATTCACGCTTATTTCGGTGACGCGGCGGATGTGGAATTTTTATCCGGCCTGTCGTTGGAAAAAGCGCGATTGATTATTTCCACTATTCCGGAAGCGGATGATCAAAAAGCCATGATTAAATATGTCAGAAAATTGAGCGGCAAACCGATTATTATCGCCAATTTATTTCATAATTTTTATTTGGAAGATTTATATGAAGCCGGCGCCAACTATGTAATGATGCCGCATCTCTTGGGCGGACAATGGATGTCGGAAGTTTTGCGCGGCAGGCCGGTCAGCAAAGAAACTTTCAAAAAGTTGCGGCAAGAACAGCGTGAAGAGTTGAAATTGAGGTACACTGTTGGCGCGCATTAGAGATGTTGACACAAGACGGCGGATGTCATAGAATTATGTCGTTCTGCGCGGGCATCATATAATGGTTATTATCCCAGTTTTCCAAACTGGTGACAGGAGTTCGATTCTCCTTGCCCGCTCAAAATGAACACTTTAGCGGAACTTCTAACTAATGAGCCAAAATACCGTCTTAAACAAATCCAAAAGGCGTGGTTTGATTTGTCTTTAAACAGCTATGAAGAAATAACCACACTGCCGGTTGAACTGCGGGAGAAATTAAAAAATTTGCCGTGGCTCTCGGTAAAATTACACACGATTTTGAAAAGCAAAATAGACGGCACGGAAAAGGCTTTGTTGGAATTAAGCGATGGGGAGTTAATTGAGACTGTTCTGATGGTTCGGGAAAGTTTGAAAGAAAATAAAGAAGCGTCAAAGTGGCCGGTTGAGGAAAGACACACGATTTGTATTTCTTCTCAAGTTGGCTGCGCGATGAATTGCTTTTTTTGCGCCACGGGCAAAGCCGGGTTTAAGAGAAATTTAACAACCGAAGAAATAGTTGATCAGTATCGTTTTTGGCAGAGGCGGTTGACCGGACACATTTCCAACATCGTCGTCATGGGACAAGGCGAACCATTATTAAATTATGATAATTTGAAAAATGCTTTGAATATTATTTTAAACAATACTGAAATCGGTCCGACGAAAATTACCGTTTCCACTTGCGGGATACCGGAACAAATGGAAAAATTGTTGGCTGACAAAGATTTTCCACAAGTATGCTGGGCAATATCTTTGCACAGCGCGATTGAGGAAACACGGAAAAAAATAATGCCAGCGCATCGGAAAGATTTTGTAAAATTTTTAGTTGATTGGTCGCGAAGATACCACGAATTAATCCCCAGCCGTACGCATTTTATCGGTTTGGAATATTTAATGTTGGCGGGTGTGAATGATGATGAAAAACATCGGAAGGCCTTGGAAAAATTGGCGAACAAAATTCCGCGGGTTAAAATCAATTTGATTCCTTACAATGATACCAATAGCCCGGGATTAAGCAAAACCTCCCAAACGGTAATTGATGATTGGCATGATTATTTAATGAAAGCCGGTTTTGTCTGCACCATTCGTCACTCCCAAGGTCAAGATATTGCCGCGGCCTGCGGACAGTTATGTAACAGGACAACGACCGATGCTGTAAAAAATGTGTAGGTATGTTATACTTGACTCGTGAGTAGAAACAGAATATAATCTCTTAATCATATGACCCTGACTAAAAAAGTTAAGGACCAACTGATAAAAGCACTTCTGGGAAAGGCTTCAGTGCCACGCGGCTTATTTGAGTTAAATCAGTATTTTCGGCTTTATGGGCCAATAAATTTTAAGCATGAAAGGGGAGATGGCGGCAACACAATCGCTATCAGCACTAATTATAGATTTGGTTCCATAGTAACATCCGGAATGACAGCGGAAGAGTTGGAAAAAAATATTAAAGACGCGATTTTAACCTCTTTTAGCATTCCATCTTCTTTTGCCAAAGAGGCGGGTGTTTGTAGGGTTGGCGATAAACAAGGAGAGTATGCCATCGCTTAGTGAGTTGCCAGGTGAAATAAAACGCAAGAAATTTATCCGAGCTCTTCAACGGCTCGGATTTATTGTAGATAAGGCCGGCGGAGACGGCAGTCACTATAAAGCCACGTGGTCGAAAACACAAAAATCAATATCCATTCAAGCAAAATTACGGAAAGATGTTTTGTATTATCTATTGAAAGAAATTGAACAATATAGCGGCGTTAAGTGGGAAGAAATTAAAAGGGAACTTTAATTTGATTTTACAAAAGACAAAAATACCTTAGTTTAACAGAAGCAAAAGTGTAACCCTTGAAGGTGTACTGTATAAAAATACTTGACAGTCTGGTTTTGTCAAGGTATAATTGTAGACACCAAAATCAACAATGCCGCGGGGTAGAGCAGTCCGGCAGCTCGCGGGGCCCATAACCCCGAGGTCGTGGGTTCAAATCCCACCCCCGCAACTTAGTGAAGCGAAGCCGTGCGGTAGTAGTTCAGTTGGTAGAACGTCTCCTTGCCAAGGAGAAGGTCGCCGGTTCGAATCCGGTCTGCCGCTCTAGGGCTTTAAAACACAAACCCGAGCCCGATACTGTATGGCAAAAAACTCCAGCAAAGCGCCGGAGTTTTTTGTTTTTCAAAATGTCTGAATTGGTCGGGGATGTGAGACTTGAACTCACGACCTTCTGGTCCCAAACCAGACGCGCTAGCCAACTGCGCTAATCCCCGTTTAAAATTTCTTGTAATAAAGATTCCAGTTTTAAATAAGTTGCTTTGTTGGTATAGCGAATTTTACAAGTGCCTTTTGTCTTTCCCACCTTCTTGCCTAATGGACGGATGATTGTCTTGTTAAACTTTTCTTTTTTAACGTTAGTTATTTTTGACCAAAAACCAATACACTCTTCTAAATTATTGTCCTCATGGATTTGTATTTGAACCTTTAATCTTTCCTCATCAATACCGCTATCACTCCTCTGGTATATGACAAGATGCCAGTCTTTTCAGTGCCGAGGGCGAGGATCGAACTCGCGACACAAGGATTTTCAGTCCTCTGCTCTACCACTGAGCTACCTCGGCTGGTGGACCGTGCCGGATTCGAACCGGCGACCTCCGCCATGCAAAGGCGGCGCTATACCAGCTAAGCTAACGGCCCGCCTTGATTTGTGCGAAAATTATAACAAATACTTGAGCATTAGTCAAACACTGGCGGTTTAGACACAAAACTTGACAAAACCCATTTTTTGTGCTATACTATAAACATTGATTTAAACAGATATAGTATTGATTACATCGATTGACGGGAACAAAACAAATTGTATAAGTTTTCGAATTAGTGCAATCATCGTTATAATCTGCATAATCAATGTTTAAAAATAAAACAAAAATATGATCTTCCAAACTAGAGGACCGGCGGCCGTCCTAAAAAGTGTCGCGATTTTAAATATATTTTTTTACGTTTTAGCAGGTGTCATCCTTTTGACAGCTGTTTTTTTTATTATCAAACCGGCCTTAGCGCAGTCGGAGGTGTCTGTTGAAGTCCCGACGGTTGAAGCGCCGGCTCCGGCAGTGGTTTCCGAGCCACTCGTTGAAATTTCACCAGAATCGGCCTCGGTATCGCCAGAGCCGCCGGCTGTTGTCGCGCCCGAAGACCGGCCAGTTCTGGTGGAACCTGCTCCAGTTGAACTACCTTTAAATGTTCCAGAGTCTGCGAGCGGCGGATCAGACGACGCGCCCGAAGACCGGCCGATTTCAGTAGAAGCGCAAATGGACGCGGCCGTTACCGCGGAAGATCTTGGCGCGAATGACGCGCGAATTTTGCCGGACAGTATTTTTTATGGTTTTAAAAGATTTGGACGGGCGGTCGGCGAGGCCTTTACTTTTGACCCGGTGGAAAAAGCCGAGTTAAAACTGGAACACGCCAATCAAGAGCTTGCCGATGCCGCCAAACTGATTGAGCAAAAGTTTGATGACAAAGAAGCATTGGAGGCGGCGGCCGAATCATTGGAAAAATTTCAAGATAAAATTATTGATTTGCGCGAATCGGCGGAGGATTTGCGGGACGAACAAGCGGGCGGAGATGAAAAAGTCGGCGAGTTCATGACCGATGTTTTGGATCAGCAAATTAAACAACAAAAAATGTTTGAGCGCATTGAGAGCGGAATGATGGATAAAATGCCGCCGCAATTTGCCGAGAGGATGTTTGAAAGAATTGATGACGCGCGCGAGGCCGCGGCGGAAAACGCGGCGGGAATGGTTACCGACGTGGTGCAGGACGCCGATTCTTTGGCGAAGCATTTTGACGCCGCCATGCGCAATCAGCGCGGCAGTGAGTTTAAAGACATAAAAAATCTTGAAGCGTTAAAACGGGTGGAGCGATTTGTGCCGGAATTCGCCAAAGACGCGATTCGTCAGGCGCAAGACAACGCGTTTAAACGTTTTGGCGAGCGGATGGCGAAAATACCGGAAGGCAAACGAGGCGGAAAATTTGAAAATTATGTTGATGGAATTAACGGCGATGAATTACGTCACATGGAAATTTTTGACCAGTTGGAAAATGCTTCGGATTTGCCGCCGGAAATTATAGAAAAAATTGAGGCGGCTAAAGACATCGCGGCGCGTCGATGGCAAGAAAAAATTGAGCGGGTTGATGAAAAGTTCGGCGGCGCGGAATTCGGCCAGCGAGCGCGCGGACGTTATTTGCCAAGTTTTAACGAGGGAGAGGTGGATGTCGGACAGCTTCGGGTTATGGAGGAAATCCGCAAACGAGTTAAGTTTGATGATGTTGGTTTAAATCAAGAAATTGAAAAACAACGTGAAAAAGGGATTGAAAAATTTAAAGAAAGATTCAATCAGCCGGACGATCAGGCGTTGGCTGACGAATTTGGGCGTTTGAGCAAACAGATGGCCGAAAGACCTGACCCAACCACTTTTCAGCTGATATCAGCGCTTGAGGAAAAGGTGAAAGCTGACCCGCAAAAACGGGAATTTTTGGAGCAAATGGAGCGAGCGGTTAAGGCTGAATTCATGGAGCAGGCGCGGAAGGAGCCGGATAGATTTTTGAACCGCATTGTTTCCAATAATCCGGAAGATATAGAAGTGTTTAACGGGCTTAAAGAAGAGTTTAGAAATAATCCGGAGCAGTTTTTCGCGGAGCCATTTGAAGTTAACGGTTTTAAACCCGGCGCCGGTAAATTTATTCCTCCGGAATTCGGTCCGGATGAAATGAACGGGTTCCAACCAACGTCGTTTAATGGATTTTTTGACCGAGCCATTCAAAAACAATCGGAAGTTATCACCGAACGTCTTGGAGAAATACAAGACCCGGAAGAATTTGAACAGTTCGGCAAAAAACTTTATGGAATGCGGCCCGAAATAATGGACACTATCAATCGTAACTCTCAAGATTTTAGAAGAACTTTTGAGCGCAAGCAGGATTTTATCCAAAAAGTGGAATTGAGAAATTGGGAAGAACAAACGCAAGGTTTCATGGGCAATGAGCCGGAACGTTTGGAAGAAGCCATGCGGGAGAAAAAAGAAATTTTTAATAAACATATTGAGTTTGACCCTTTTTGTGATGAATCTTGCCAAGGCAATGAGCGACTGCAAGTTGACAACAGATTACAACAGGAATTTCAGGAGCGTCGGATGGAACAAAAACCATTTGAGCCGGGCAATAATCAGCCAGGTAATTTTGAGGCGGGTGAAAGGATGAATATTAAAGAGCCTGTCAACAATTTTTCTCCCAACGAAAGAATGATGAAAGAAGGCGAACCACGTGAAAATTTTGAGAGATTTGAATTTGATGAGAGGTTTGATGATAGAAAAGGAACGGATAATTTTGAGGCAAAAGAAAATTTTCAAGAGCAACCGCAACAAAACGGTTTCGCGCCAAAACCAATGATGCAACAGCCGTCCCCCGCTTCCGCTTCTCAAAATTCCGGATTCAAGCCGCAGCCAGCGAATGAATTTAGACCCGAGTTTCAAATCAATCAAGTTAAGGAACCAACAACGGCTCAACCCATTAGTAATAATATGAATGGCGGATTTGAACAGAAAGAAATATTTTCACCGCAACCAATACAGCCGATGCAGAAGATAGAACAACCGATTTCCTTTCCAAATTCAGAACCATCACCGACTCCTTCACCGTCTTTTGAATCAGCACCAATGCCGCAACCAACTAACAATTAACAATTAGCAAACGATTAAAATAATTAACAAACCCCCGGGTGGGGGTTTTGTTATGCTTGATATATTCAACAAGTCCATCTCCCTCAAATGACAAATCATTTTTGTATCACTTAGGGGAGTTGGATGGACTTGCGGCGCATCCAACGAGTGGCAGGATGTTATGTGGAAGGAGCAGTTATGGCGTCGCAGTTTTGGGGGTGGTTGCGGCGCGAGCGCGTGTAGGCAAGGCGTACCAGATGCGGGTCAGCAGGTAGAAGCCGATGAGCGCGAATGGCGCCAGGAACACCGGCCAGAACCGCCAATCGCGCATGGTAATGTAGCCGAGCGCGAGCGATTGCACGCCAGTGCCAAGGTAGACGAAGCCGTCAATGATACCGACGGCAGTGCCGGCCCCCTTGCGTCCGCCGAAGTCCATGGTGGCTGTGCCTGAGAGCAGGCCGTGCGTGCCAATGACACAGATGGACATGAGAAACACGAGCGCTCCCAGCCCCCAGCCGCTTTGCAGGAAGGGGATCATGAGTAACGCCGCCACGAAGCATATCCCGTAGAGGAAACCGGCGGCTGGAGCGCGGCGCGACTGGAAGAACTTGTCGCTCACGTAGCCCGCCGTCATACCGCCGATAATGCCAGCGACCATGAGAATCAATCCCCAGTTGTCATTGACATACTGCCATCCTTCCAGTGTTCCGGCCTTGATGTGTTCCTTGGCGAAGATCTTGAACCAATGCATCACTCCGTTGCGGAGTACGCCGGTGCAGAATTCCACCAGCGCTATCGTGATGATGATGGGGTTGGTCAATACCTTTCTTAACACCTGGAGAACGGGTGGTCGAGTGTCATCCTCGCCGCTGGACGCATCGGCTGTGTCAAAGTTCTGGAAGCCGGCCTCTAATGGTGTGTCACGCAGGAACAGAAGTTCCAGCAGGAAGAAAGTAGCGAGCAGTACGGCCGGGCCCAGGAAGACCCAACGCGTGGCCTCGACACCAGGCAGTCCGTGGGCTTGAGCGAATTGCATGATGCGTTCGTTGATGTCAAAGGCCAGGAAGAGTCCCGTTGAGATCATGATGCCGAAGATGCCCGAGAACCAACCTCGTTCGCGCACATGGAACCAGCTCGCGTTGACCTTGACAATCGCCACGGCACCATAGGACTGGAAGTACATGTTTATGCCGTAGAGGATCATGAATACGAGCTTGAGCGGCGCACTCTTGGGATCTGGCATGGCCAGCACGTGTTGGAGATAGAGCCCCATACCCAGGTTGGCGAGGCAGGCGCCGAGCGTGCCGATGAGCATAGCGCGTTTGCCGCCGATCTTGTCGGTGAGCGGCCCATTGATGAGGAAGGCGAGCGCGTACACCCAGGCGCCGACGCCGAAGATGGCGCCGAAGTCGTCCTTGGGCATGAGGTCGCCCAGTGCGGTCTGACTGACCGTGAGGTTGTAGCGCCCCATGTAAAGGAGCGCGTAGGTGAGGCCCAACGGGAACCAGTTGAAGAACCTTCTTACCCGAAATTCCTTCGAGTGCCGCGGGACTTCCGCGGTTGTTGTGGAATGAACAGAACCCATTTGTCCCTCCTTAAACTTCTGGCACAGGTTTAAAATGACCGGAACCAACCGGCCGTTTTTTGCCCATGCTTGAAAACGAACATTGGTCTGAATTAAAGCTAACATCTATGCTTAATTTATTCAAGGGTGGTGTGTGTATAACAAAAACAGGCTTGACGCAACGGTTTTTTTTCGGCACAATATCCGCGTTATGGAACACGTCAATCATATTAGTAAAAATAAACAAATACTGGAGTTGCGGTTCGCGGTTTTGAAATTAATCCGCGAATTTTTTTGGTCGCAAGGTTTTACTGAAGTTGACACGCCGAACATTGTGAAAGTCCCCGGGCAGGAGCCGTATTTATCGCCGATGCCGGTGAAACTCCACAATGAACATGGTGAGGAATTTTCCGGTTATCTACACACTTCGCCGGAATACACGATGAAAAAAATGCTGGCCGCCGGTTTTGATAAAATTTTTTCTTTGGGAAAGTGCTATCGCGATTATGAAAGTTTTGGCGGAACGCACAATCCGGAGTTTACGATGCTTGAATGGTACAGGACTAAGAGCGATTATAAAAAAATAATGGAGGATATGGAGGGATTGGTTGGATTTGTTGAAAATGGACTTATGACGGAGGACTTAGGATTTAGGACGAGTGGCGAGTTTTGGCGGGTGAGCATGAGAGATTTGTGGGAGAAATTTGTGAGAGTGGATTTAGATGAATATTTGACGAGCGAGGCAATGTTGGGGTTATGTGTGGAGAGAAAATATAATGTGAAAGAAGACGAAAGTTATGAGGATTTGTTTTACCGGATTTTTTTGAATGAGATTGAGCCGAAATTAAAAGATATGGGGGCGGTGATTATCTATAATTATCCGGCGCAAATGGCGGCCTTGTCGCGTTTATCCGGATCAGATCCGCGTTACGCGGAACGGTTTGAGGTTTATGTTAATGGAATGGAGTTGGTCAATGCTTTTTCCGAGCTCACTGACGCGGATGAACAACTGAAGCGTTTGCTGGAAGAACAGGGGTTGCGGCGAAAACTCGGGAAAGAAGTTTATGATATTGATGAAGAGTTTATTGAGGCTGTCGGGCAAATGCCGCCGTCAGCTGGTATCGCGCTCGGTGTTGACCGTTTGGTTCAGATCATTGCCGGTTGTAAAAATATAGATGATGTGATAACATTACCGACGAGTGTCATTATGAAAACATGAAAACAGCGGAGAATAATGTTTTAATGTTTTTATATTTTAATGCTTTAATGTAAAGAGTATGGGCGATACAACTGACATCCACAAGGGCGCGGTGATAAAACACAACAATGATTTGTATGTGGTGACTTTCGCGCAGTTTGTGAATCCGGGCAAGGGTTCGGCTTTTGTTAAGACAAAACTAAAAAGCATTTCTTCCGGCAAAGGCACGGAAATCACTTACAAGAGCGGCGAATCGGTTGACACTGTCAGTGTTGAATACGTCAACATGCAATATTTGTATAACAACACAAGAACTTATTCTTTCATGAATAAAGATACTTTTGAAACCGTTGATGTTGACGCTGATTTGCTTGGCGATGACGTGAAATATCTTAAAGAAGGTTTAGAAGTCGTCATGGCCACGAACGAAGACAGAGTTGTCGCCATGCAATTGCCGAAGAAAATCAGATATGTTGTCAAAGACGCTCCGCCGGCGATTAAAGGCGACAGCGCGTCCGGCAATGTTACCAAAGAAATAGGAATGGACAACGGCTTAAAAATTTACGCGCCGATTTTTATCAAAGAAGGCGAGGAGATTCTTGTTAACACCGAGACGGGCGAGTATAGCGGGAGAGCGGGAGAATGAGTGGTTTGTAAGTTCATAAGTGAATGAGTGTGTAAGTAAAAATCCGCCTTGGGGCGGATTTTGTTTTAAGTGTCTAGACTGCCAACAAAATCAAAAATATTTGAGCGGCCAGAATCACTGCCAATATCGCTTGAAACGATATTTTTTTTGTTTTGTGGCGGAAGAAATTCATACCAAGGAGAGTGCCGAGCGAGCCGCCGATGAGTGATAGGAGCCAGAGGGTTTTTTCGCTGACTCGTTGGCGGGTTAGTTGGGCTTTCATTTTATCAATGCCGATGTAAAAAAAGCTGATTGAATTTATCAGCAGGAAATAGAGAAGCAAAAGTTGAGTTGGCAGATTAAGTTCTAAAAACCAGCGCATAGGATTTGCGAGAGACTGGATTGCTTCGTCAGCCGGTGTTAATCGGCTTCCTCGCAATGACAGTGATTTTAATTCGTATGATGAAACTTGCGGTCTTGTTCGGAGAGTTCAATCAGCGCTTGGCGGACTTCGTTTGGATTCGGGATGTCGCGGAAGATGACCTGGGAATTGTCAGATGCGGTTTTGACATGCAGGTCGCCGTATTTAAACATGGTGTGGAAAAAGCCGGAGATTTCCACCGTAACATCTTGAATATTATACAGGTCAAGTTCCGAGATAGAGCGAGAGAATAGCCCGTGCTGTTCAATGTCAACAATGCGATCGTTGGTGACAATCCAGAGGTCAAGATAAAAATCAATAAACTGGCCGTAGAAAAATAAATATACGCTTAAATAAAATACGCTGGCGAATAACACTAAAACCGGATAAGACAATTCGCCGGTTAGAAGCTGGGGGAAAAGATTGTTGAGCAGAAAATAAAGCGCGACCGGCACCAGCATTAAAATAACAAAGACGGCAAAAATCGGCACGAAAGTAAGGGGATGCCGGCGCAGGAAGTATTCAATTTTTTCGTAGGATTTCTGTTTGATGAGATGCGCGATTTGCATAATTGTTGAATTTATAGACAACCACAGTCTTTTATTGCTTAAGATCAGCAAACTGTCATTGCGAGCCTTCGGGCCTTTAGCCGCGAGCGAAGCGTGGCGGGAAGCAATCCAGACTCGCTAATCGTTGACGACTGGATTGCTTCGTCGTCGCGCGAGCTCCTCCTCGCAATGACAGATGTTTGCCCCGGTTTTTGTTTTAGAAATTAAATATATTTGAAACCCAGTTGCTATTAAATAAAACAACCGGAGTTTGCCAGTCAATTTCAATCAACAGCTGTTGCGTAAAATATAAAGTGAGGACAGTTAGGGAAAAAATAAAAAAGCTGGTGATAAAGCTGGTCAGCGTGAATGAGACGGTTTCCAAGACATGATAAAAATTTAAAATAGAAAACACGGCAAAAATCGCCAGAAAAATCAGGTATGCGAAGAGAAAAAAATAAAGCGGAACAGTGAGCATAAAAGCTTACGAGGCTTACGAGGCTGACAAGGCTTGGCGGGCATTGTAAGCTTTGTAAGCATTGTGGGTATTTTAAAACATTTCTTCTTGCGGTCTAAACTTGTTTTCAACTCCTAAATGTTGATACGCTGAATAAGTGGCTTTGCGTCCGCGCGGTGTTCGTTCCAGCATGCCAATCTGCATCAAATACGGCTCGTAGACAGATTCTATGGTGTCCATTTCTTCGGCAATCGCGGCGGCGAGAGTGTTAAGGCCGACCGGGCCGCCGGAAAATTTGTGGATAATCGCGTGGAGAATTTTTCGGTCCACTTCATCCAGACCATGCTGATCAACATTAAGCATGTCAAACGCCGACTGGGCCGCTTGCTTATGTATTTTACCACCAAATCTGACTTCCGCGAAATCGCGCACCCGTTTCAACAGGCGGTTGGCCACGCGCGGAGTGCGGCGGGAGCGCGCGGCAATCAAGCCGACGGCCTCCGGTTCAATTTCCGCGCTTAAAATTTTAGCGTTGCGATTAACGATTTTTTCAATATCTTCAGGCTCGTAAAAATTCAAATGAAAAACATGGCCGAAACGATCGCGCAATGGACTGGAAAGCAGGCTGATTTTTGTCGTGGCGCCGATTAGCGTGAATTTATTCAGGGGCATGCGCATAGTGCGCGCGGCCGGGCCTTTGCCGATAATAATATCAACCGCGAAATCTTCCATTGCCGCGTATAAAACCTCTTCAATGGTTTTATTCATGCGGTGGATTTCGTCAATAAACAAAACGTCGCCCTCTTCCAAATTAGACAATATCGCCGCTATATCACCGACTCTTTCAAATGCCGGCCCGGCAGTTACTTTGATATTACCACCCATCTCTTTGGCGATAATATTAGCCAGTGTTGTTTTTCCCAATCCCGGGTTGCCATAAAGCAAAACATGCTCAATCGGTTCTTGTCTTTTTTGCGCCGCTTCAATAGAGATGTTCAGCGGGTCTTTAATATGGTTTTGGCCGACAAAATCAACCAGCGTTTGCGGTCTCAAAGTAATGTTAATCACCTCTTCATCATCTTGAGTCTGCGGGGCGACAATACGTTCGTTTTCATTGTTTCGTGTTTCAGGTTCCATGTTATGTTTTTTCTATCGCTGTGGCGGATTCAGGATGGAGCTCGCTGTGACGCTCACTCCACTTGTTAATGTATTCAATCGCCGACAAAGCCGCGGTGACGCCGTGGCCGGCGGAGATGGCAATTTGTTTGAAAGGAATATTGGTAACATCGCCGGCGGCGAAGATTCCCGGGCAGTCGGTTTGGCATTTGATGTTTACTTCAATTTCGCCGAGCGCGTTTTTTTTGCCGCAAGCGACAAAGTCGGAATTCGGCAGCTGGCCGATATGCACCATCACGCCGTCAACCGCGATTTCTTTTATTTTATTTTTTACGGTATCAAGATATTTTATGCCGGTAACACTTTCTTTGCCCAAGATTTCTTTAGTATCAGCTTGATAAATTATTTCCACGTTTGGCAAAGATTTTACTTTTTCAATTAAAATATCTTCGCCTTTGGGGAATCCGCCTTTGTTTTCTTTGTTATTCGGATAGCGAGTGATGAGATAAAGTTTTTTCGCGATGCCAGCCATCATTAAGGCTGATTCCAATCCGGCGTTGCCGGCGCCGATGGTTACCGTCGTCTTGCCTCGGAAAAGCGGACCGTCGCAAGTGGTGCAATAAGTAACGCCTTTGCCGCGCAATTCTTTTTCTCCGGGAATGTTTAGAGAGCGGGGATGGATGCCGCTTGCCACGAGCACGGCTTTGGTTTTGTAAATTTTTTCTTTGCCGTCAGCGTCGCGCGCGGTTACAATGTGATGTTTTTTTTCAGCTTTGATGCTTGTTATCCAATACCCGGTATCTGTCGGAACGTTATACGCTTTGACATGATTGTACATATCCTGCGCCAGCTTAAAGCCGCTGGTTTCAATTTGTCCTGGCCAGTTGTTTATAATTCCTGATTGCGCGACTTCGCCGCCAATGTCTTTGGTGACGATAATCTGATTTAAATTTCTTCTCGCGCCGTAGATGGCCGCGGAACAGCCGGCCGCCGCCGCGCCGATGATTACGAGGTCGTACATAGATGTGCGAACTTACGAATAATTACGAAATTACGAACTACGAAAAATAACAATTTAATAATTTAACATGTAAGAATCGCCAGCGTTGTTTACACTTTTGAAAGTCATTGCGAGCCTTCGCAGGCGAAGCAATCCACATCGTTATCGCGTTCTAATGCGATTGCTGGATTGCTTCGTCGCGCGAGCTCCTCGCAATGACAAATTTGCCGCTTAGCAGTTGTGAAAGTATAAACAACGCTATTAAATCTTACATTTAACAACTTGTTTTTATATCTGTCTCGTATTTTTTAGTGTTTTCATCGATTATTTTTCGCATTCTTTCCACGTTATCCGTTGGCTTTCCTTGTCCGAACGTCGCGCTGCCCGGGCAGATGGCACTGACGTTGGTTTTG
>Ga0156114_129_pt1 | contig 36302 bp, 19 predicted proteins | sample RifCSPlowO2_02_FD_107767 | JGI IMG/M metagenome (GOLD analysis project Ga0156114, IMG submission 107767) | Candidatus Magasanikbacteria bacterium RIFCSPLOWO2_02_FULL_43_22 | reverse complement strand
GTAGTTCTGATCAACAACGTCGTGAGAATCTCGGAGTCATCATGCTGTTTTTCAAGACCCAGGAGTTGTCGGATATTTTGACCGGAAAAGCCCAGACCCAACTGGGCGCTCTTTCCACTTGGTTTACCAAGAAAAAAACCATGGAAATGTATCTGGTCAATCAAGATAAACTGATGGTCAGCGAATCCAGATTTATCCTCAACGCGCCATTAAAACAAAAAGTAGATACTGTTCCCGTCCGTTTGTGCGGTAAATCCGAGGAGATGGCCGGCGAGTATCTTGATTACCGTCAGATTCCTGTTTTTGGCGCCTCCATGTGTTTTCCCAACGGCTGGACATTGCTTGTGGAAATTGACAAAGATGAAGTGCTCGCCTCACTCGGAGATTATTTACAGCAAAATTTACTTTCCGGCGCCGCCACCTTTTTGCTCATTCTTATCATGATGTATCTTTTTAGCGTCGGCATCATTGCTCCGCTGAAGGAACTTTCCGCAGTCGCTGCCAAAATCGGCAAGGGTGATTTTACGGCGCGCGCTACACTCGCGACCCGCGATGAATTCGGTGAGTTGAGCCAGGTCTTTAATCAGATGGCCGAAAATATCCAGAAAGGGAGCGCCAGCTTGGAGGAGAAAGCTAAAGAAGAAGAGACCGCCAGGTTGGCAATCTCCAATATCTTGGGGGATCTGGAAGTTGCCAAAAGTCAGCTGGAAGGAGAAAAGGCCAAAGACGAAGCCATCTTGGCTTCTATTGGCGATGCGGTCATGGCCTGCGATAAAGACGGCCGGGTCATGCTCTTTAACGGCGTGGCCCAAGCCCTGACCGGTTTTTCCGGCCAAGAAGTTATCGGTAGCCATTACCGCCGAATTCTTCATTTTATTAAAGAAAGCGACCTCAAGCCCAGCAACGATTTCATTGCCGAAGCTATTGAAACCGGCAAAGGGACAAAAATGGCAAATCACACCTTGCTGATTACCAAAGATGGCAAGAAGATTCCGGTGGCCGACAGCGCCTCACCCGTGAAAGCCGCCCAGGGCAATATTATCGGCTGCGTGGTCGTGTTCCGCGATGTTACTCACGAACGCGATGTTGACAAGACCAAAACCGAATTTGTTTCTTTGGCCTCGCACCAATTGCGAACGCCTCTCTCAACAGTAAGCTGGTATACGGAGATGCTTTTGAGTGGAGATGCCGGAAAATTAAAGCCGGAACAAAAAAAGTATCTTGATGAAATTTACACTGGCAATCAGCGCATGGTGGCGTTGGTGGATGCTCTTCTCAATGTTTCCCGCCTTGAACTCGGAACATTTGCGGTTGAACCGCAGCCCACCAATATGATGGAATTGGCGCGTAGTGTTATGGACGAGCAAAAACCGGCCATTGATGAAAAAAAGATTCATCTCAAACCAAGTTTAGCTGATAATTTGCCAATCATTCAGGCCGACCCGAAGCTCCTCCGCATGGTGTTTCAGAACCTTCTTTCTAATTCGGTAAAATATACACCAGAGGGCGGTACTATTGAGTTTGCCATTTGGACAGTAAAAAAAGGTGAGCGGATGGATGCTCAAACAGCTCTCGAAGACAGTATTGCCATAAAAGTGGCTGATACGGGCTATGGCATACCAAAAGACCAGCAAAACAAAATTTTTACCAAACTTTTTCGTGCTGATAATGTAAGAGAAAAAGACACCGAAGGGACGGGGTTGGGGCTCTATATCGTAAAATCAATCATTGATCATTCGGGCGGCAAGATTTGGTTTTCCTCCCCAGGAGGATCCGCCTTGGGCGGAGAGTCTTCCGAAAACCCAGGTACGACTTTTTATGTTACTCTGCCGCTTGCGGGAATGAAAAAGAAAGAAGGCGCCAAGGCATTGACATGATAACGAGCCGTGTAGCTTATTAACTTATTAACTTATTAACTTGTAGCTTATAATGAGTTTCGTCCTAAGAAGCTAAAAAGCTACGACCTACAAGCTGACACAAGACATATGGAAAATAAGAAAACAATCTTGGTTGTTGAGGACGAGATCTCGCTACTGAACGCGCTTTGCGACAAGCTTACGCGTGAGAATTTTGCCGTGCTTGAAGCGAAAAATGGCGAGGAGGGATTGGAAGTCGCTTTGCGCGAGCATCCAGACCTCATCTTGCTTGATATTATTATGCCCGTGATGGACGGCATAACCATGCTCAAGAAACTCCGTGAAGATGCGTGGGGGAAGAACGCGAAAGTTATTATACTCACCAATTTGAGTGATAATGAAAAGGTGGCAGAAGCTCTAGAACAGAAGTCACAGGAATATCTTGTTAAATCTGATTGGAAAATTGAAGACGTGGTTGCAAAAGTTCGTGAACGATTAGAAAGGTAGGACATTAGTCTGGTTTCGTTCAGCAGTTTTTGATAAAGGGGTTTAATACCCGGCTGAAAACACAAAGAGAATAATAAATAGTCAAGGCATTGACAAAACCTCATTTTTGTGCTATATTAAACACGCTCATTACACAGCAGATGATCGACCCGCCTCATCGGCGGGTAGGAAAGTCCGAACACCACTCCGGCGAAAGCCGGAAAAACGGTAGCGGGTAATTCCCGTCGTCCGTCCGCCAATCGGCGGATGAGATAGAGGTGCGAACAGAGACGATTTTTGCGGAAACGCAAAAGTCGTCCGGTCAATTGACCGGACGCAACTCCATAGTAATATGGAGAGTGAAACGACTAAATCCTTACTGGGGTGAAAGAGCAGCCCTTCGGTTCGCTTCGCTCGCTTAGAGCAAGTTTCTTACTTTGAGCGAGTGAAGCTGAATCCGATTGGAAAAGTTAGCTCGTTTGATCGCCATAGAGTAATTTATGCGGCAGAGAAATGATCATCGCCCACTAATATGGCGACCACGAATAGACACTAATATAAAAAAACGGATTTTAAACACAAAAGATATTAGTACTTGTTTATTGTCCCAATCTTATTAGTGTCGATTAGTGGTCGTCGTATTAGTGGGTACAGAACTCGGCTTATCGCTGTGGAATGAGCAGTTAAGACCCCCTCTTGAAAAAAGAGCGGGTTTTTGTTATGGTAGAGGCAGACCACTCAATAGGAGGTAAAAATGAATGGTCAGACAGAAGAGGCGCCACAGTCGGGCAAAAAGGAACGGCGTAAGTCTTTTCCAAGGGATTACGCTCCAGATGAGATTTGGAGTGACGGACGGCCCGAGGAGTGTGCTGAATGCGCATACACGCGGGAATGTCCGGGACACGGCCCTACAGCCATCCTTCACAGGTGCTACATAGAGGATCTGGAGTAGCTCCGACGACGCCAAAGGAGGATTGCGCCGGTCTCATCAGAGGCCGGCCTTCCCATTTTTGGTTGACTAGATGATTTTTTTCCGTTAAAATAGAGCCATATCTTACAATCAATGAAATCATCGTCTTAATCAGTTTAAACCCGCCTGCCATGCGTTGCCGCAGGCATTGCGGGCAGGTCAATGCTATGAAGCGTTCAGAAATTTTCCTCATGATTTTTAAAGTGCCAGTGGATTTTTTGATGTTGGTTTTTGCCGGCGTCTCCGCGTATTATTTGCGTTTCATTGATTTGTTCGTCGGTTTGCGGCCGGTGGTTTTTGATTTAAGCTTGTCGGCTTATCTCGGCATAGTAATGTGGGTCGGACTGGCGTGGCTATTTATTTTTGCTTTGCTCGGTCTTTACTCCATTGATCCGAATCGCAAATTATCAAAAGATTTAACGCGAGTATTTTTTGCCTGTTCCGTCGGCATCGGCGCGGTGGCTTTGTATGTGATGTTCGCGCTGCAGCAATTTGATTCTCGTTTTCTCGCGTTAGTCAGCTGGGCTTTAGCGATCATTTATGTTTCGGTCGGCAGAATTTTAGTTCGCGGTTTAAAGGGCTTGATGTACCGCGTAGGTTGGGGTTTGCGGCGTGTCGCGGTGATTGGCGATGAGGAGATTGCCGAGGATGTTGCCAAAGAATTAGAGCAGAGAGCAGAGTTGGGGTATAAAGTAGTTGGGCAGTATTCAACTTTTTCCGCGCAATTAATTTCCGCGTTAGAAAAATTAAATTTGGACGAAGTCATTTTTACTAACCCGCGCGCTAATGAAAAAGAAGCTTTGCGGGCGTTGAATTTTTGTAATTTACACCATATTGTTTTTAAATATTCAGCTGATTTGTTCGCGGCTTATTCCGCCAACATGGCAGTCAGCCCGCTGGCCGGCGTGCCGATGGTGGAATTGAAATGCACGCCTTTGGATGGCTGGGGCCGAGTAGCTAAACGCGTTTTTGATGTTTTGGTTAGTTTGTCGGTGATTACTGTTTTTTTGCCAGTGTTAATTATTGTCGCTTTGATTATTTTATTGGAAACCGGCCGGCCCGTGATTTATAAGAATGAAAGAGTTGGTATCCGCGGACAAAAGTTTTTTACTTTCAAATTTCGTTCTATGTTTCAAAAAGATTGCACCGGCCCGCAATTCGGCCGAGCTGGTTTGAAAGCGGAAGCGAAAGAAAAGGATTTAATTGAGGAAAAAAGCGTTAGGACCGGCCCGATATACAAGATTGCCGATGATCCGCGCGTTACTAAATTCGGTCGGTTCGTCCGGCGTTGGAGCATAGACGAACTGCCGCAATTTTTTAATGTTTTAATCGGGGACATGAGCATTGTTGGTCCGCGTCCGCACCAGCCGCGCGAGGTTGAGCAATATGAAAGAGAATATCCGACCGTATTTACTTTAAAACCCGGGATTACCGGAATGGCGCAGATTTCCGGCCGGAGCGATTTATCGTTTGAAGAGGAAATGAAATTGGATATTTTTTATATTGAACGTTGGAGCATATTTTTGGATTTGATTGTATTTATCAAGACTCCGTTTGTGGTTTTTAAGAGAAGAAAAGCATTATAAGCAGACTAAGCAAGTTAAGCAGATTAAGTTTGCCGTTTACTCTGCCTAATCTGCTTATTGCTTACTTTATCTTGTATGAAGATCGCGTTGGTTCACGACTATCTTTCTCAACATGGCGGCGCCGAGCGGGTGCTGAAAGCGTTTCATGAAATCTGGCCGTCAGCGCCGGTTTTTGTTTTATTTCATGACAAAAAAAAGATTGATGATTTTGAGGACGCGGATATTCGGGAATCTTTTTTAGCCAAACTGCCGTTCGGCCGCGTCAAATATCAGTGGTATTTACCGTGGATGCCGTTCGCGACCGAGCGCCACAATCTGCATGAATTTGATGTTGTTCTATCGTCAACCAGCGCCTTTGCCAAAGGTGTTTTAACCCGACCGGATACTTTGCACATCTCCTATTGCCACACCCCGACCAGATATTTGTGGACTGATACGCATGAATATATTGAGGAGTTGAAATATAATCGTTTGATTAAGGCGGCTTTACCTCGGTTGATTTATCACTTGCGTTTGTGGGATAAAATGAGCGTGGATCGAGTGGATCATTTCATCGCCAATTCCGGTACGGTGCGAAACCGCATTCAGAAATATTATCGCCGTGAAAGCGATATTATTTATCCGCCGGTTGATACGGATAAATTTTTTATCAACAAAGACATTGGCGATTATTTCATCGCCGGCGGCCGTTTGGTGCCATACAAGCGGTTTGATTTATTGGTGCAAGTGTTTAATCGTCTGCGCTGGCCGTTAATTATTTTCGGCGACGGTCCAGAGGAGAAAAAGTTGAAAAAATATGCTAAAGATAATATTCAGTTTGTCGGCCGAGTCAGCGACGAAGAGAAAGCGCGGCTGTTATCGCGCGCGCGAGCTTTGATCCATCCGCAAGTTGAAGATTTGGGCATTACGCCGATTGAATCAATGGCTTGCGGTCGGCCGGTAATTGCTTATCCGGTTGGCGGCGCCACGGAAACCGTTATTCCAAATGAGACAGGAGTATTCTTCCATGCGCAGAATTGGGAGTCGCTATTAGACACTGTTTTACATTTTAACCATGAGAATTGGGCCAGTGAAAAAATCCGCGAACATGCCGAACGCTACGGCGACGAAGCTTTCAAAGAGAGAGTCAAGAGATATGTTGAGGACAGGTATGAGGAGTTTAAACAAGGGTTGAATCAGTGCGTGTTGGAGATACGATGAATTGATGGCGAGGAATCAGGAATTATGAATCAGGAATTATGAATATTGGTGTCGACATCCGTTGTTTAATGGATAAACAACGTACTGGCGTTGGAGAATATACTTACGGGCTTCTTGACGCTGTTTTTAAAATTGACCGCGAGAATCAGTATTTTTTGTTTTATAATTCTTATAAAGATGTTTCTGAAATTTTGCCGAAATGGAGTCATCCGAATGTGCATTACGCAAGAACAAGATGGCCGAATAAATGTTTTAATGCCATTTTGCTTCTTAATTTGATAAAATTAGACAATTTAGTCATTAAGAAATTGTTTACAAATTACAAATTACAAATTAAAAATTTAGATGTTTGGTTTTCTCCCAACCTGAATTTTACTTCTCTGACTTCCAAAGTAAAATTTATTCTGACTATCCACGACCTGTCTTTTGAATTTTTGTCCGAGTGTTATACATTGAAACAACGCCTGTGGCATAAGTTGTTGATGCCCAAAAAGCAGTGCGAGCGGGCGGATATTATTTTAACTCCGTCAGAGAGTACAGCGAGGGACGTAGCGGCAACGTATGGAATTGATAGAGAGAAAGTTAATGTGTGTTATCCGGGGGTTTCCACCATCATAACACAGAACACAATTAACATAACACAATTGCGAGAGGAGTATGATTTGCCGGAGAAGTTTATTTTGTTTTTAGGCACGATTGAGCCGAGGAAAAACGTTGAGGCGGTGATTGGTGCGTTTGCGATGGCGTATGACTTAGGACTTAGGACGTATGGATTGGTGATAACGGGAGCCAAAGGGTGGAAGAATAAAGATGTGTTTCAAATGATTGTCAACACACCCAATGTTCGTTACATTGATTACGTTGCCGAGGAAGATAAATCCGCGCTGTATCAGATGGCCAGCTTGTTTGTTTACCCAAGTTTGTATGAAGGTTTTGGCCTGCCGGTTTTAGAGGCGATGGCCAGCGGCACGCCGGTCATTACCAGTAATCGTTCGTCTTTGCCCGAAGTTGGCGGGGATGCGGTGTATTATGTCAATCCAACGAATGCGGCAGAGTTAAGCGAGGCGATGGCGCGGATATTGCGAGATGATGAATTAGGAATTATGAATTATGAATTAAGGATTGAAAGACAAAGAGAACTGGTGAAAAAGTTTGATTGGGAAAGAAGCGCGAAGGAGTTTTTATTATTGATTCATATTTAAATCAATCAACTGCCCCGTAGGGGCATCCGATAGTAGCCAGGCCTTTTAAGGCCTGGCAGAGGAAAACAAAATCAAAAAGTCCCGTAGGGACGACAGAAACTATGAAAATCGGCATTGACGCTCGGATGTATGGCCCAAAACAGTCGGGTTTGGGGCGGTATGTCCAACAACTGATAGATGGTTTATTAAAGATTGATAATGAAAATCAGTATGTTTTATATGTGCGAACTTACGAACAGCAATACGAAATTACGAACTACGAAAATTGTAAAATAATCGTTGTCGACATCCCGTGGTATAGTCTGGCGGAACAGATTAAATTTAAGAAAATAATCAAACAAGAAAAAGTTGATTTAATGCATTTTCCGCATTGGAACGTGCCTTTATTTTATAATGACCCGTTTGTCGTGACAATTCACGATTTAATTATGTATCATTACCCGCGAGCTGAAGCGACGACTTTGGGGCCAATTAAGTTTTGGCTGAAAGATCGCGCGCATCGGGTTGTTTTGCGGCACGCGGTTAGGAAAGCGAAGAAAATAATTGTTACCAGCGAATTTACGCGGCAGGATGTTCATAAGACATTGGGAGTGAGGTTGGAGAAAATGGCCGTTGTCTATCAAGCCCCGTTTGAAAGATACAAGACACAAGAAACAAACAAATTACAAATTACAAAACCATACGTTTTGTATGTTGGCAATGCGTATCCGCATAAGAATTTGGAGCGATTATTAAAAGCGTGGGGGATTTTTGAAGAGAAGTTTGGGGGTGTTTATCAGTTGGTTTTGGCTGGGAAGAGCAGTTTTTTTTATGAAGGTCTAAAGTCCTACGCCCTATGTCCTAAGTCCGCAGTCTTCGTCGGTTACGTTCCGGATGATGAATTATCTCAACTCTACTTCAACGCCTCGCTTTATGTTTTTCCCTCTCTTTACGAAGGTTTCGGCCTGCCTCCTTTGGAAGCCCAGCAATACGGCGTGCCGGTGATTTCTTCAAGCGCAAGCTGTTTACCGGAAGTGTTGGGCGAGTCGGCGTTGTATTTTGATCCGGAGAATATTGAGCAGATGGCGGACGCGATTCATCGCGGTTTGACTGACGAGAATATCAGACTTGAATTAAAACAAAACGCGGCAGAAAATCTGAAAAGGTTTTCGGGAGAGAGGATGAGGAGGGAGACGAAAAAAATATACGAAAAATATTGAAAGAATATTAGTGAAATATTAAAAAATATATTTAAGAGGTGTTTTTGATGGTGTGGATAAGAACTCTTGACATAGTTTGTGGATTTGCTATACTTATAGTGTCGATCACGGAATTCTATTGAAATCCTGAAAGTCCGAGCCAAAAAGCTCGGTCTTTTTGTTTTCGTAAAAATTTGTTATAATATTTTTCGTGGAGTTTGAGGGGCTACCTCATGGTGAGGAATCCGTGATCGACACTCGGATAGAGGGGTTCAATACCCCTTGGCTCCACAATAGAAGCCGTCTTTTTATAAGGCGGTTTTTATTTTTGTTTGTTGTCGCGAACACCTCCCTCGCCCTCCTCCGAGGAGGGAATTGTAAAACTCCCCTCTCGGAGAGGGGTGGCGAGCCAGAGCGAGCTGGGGTGTGTTCGTTCGCAGTCTTGACCCCCAGCCCAAAACATGATAATGTATTTTCATTAGCAACAGCACACCCGATTGACGGGTGAAAGAGGGTGGGCGAATGAAACAATTGAAAGTTCTGATACTGGTAGCGATATCGGTAATCGTATCTATGTTGGTCGTTGTGTTCGCTGAAATAGAGAGGAGGGAGACTGGTGAGTGGGTGGCGGCAAGGAACTTGTGCTGGAAAAACATCAAGGTTGCCGACTGCCAGGAGGCCAATCTATCGGATGATGGTAAATGTGCGCTGAAGACCCTGCCAAATGGAACGCGGTGCAGAGGTAACGCGGAGAATTTCTGCGTACTATCCTGTATCTGTGAGGACGGCAAGTCGCAGAGATTGTTGCGAGATTGCGACGATGGGAATTACTGCACGTATGATATCTGTGGTTGGGAGGCGTCCGCGTTTGAGGAGCCAAAATGCTTGAATTTTGCTGTGCCCGATGGATTTCACTGCGGTCCTTTTGGGGGGTATAGCAACTGTGAGCTGGGTGTCTGCGTTATGCCGGATGGCGTTACCAACACGGAGAGTTGGCCAGCAGAGTGACAAACGAGGTTTCGTAAGCGCAGACAACACCAGACATAGCGTGCCGTTCTTTTTTCAACATCAGGAGGGCTTCAAGGAGGGAAGCCGCAAAAGCCCATCTGGTAAAGGTGGTTTTTTGTTTGCTCAATTTTAATCCCTCCCCCTTCAATAGGGGGAGGTTCGGGAGGGGGTCTCGTTCGCCAACCGCCTGTTGACTTTTTCGCTGAAATATGATATAATAATAATGTATGAATAACTGGTCGGTTGATATAAAACAGCTAAAAACACACAAAAAACAGTATACTATCTGGCATTTGGAGCAGATGGTAAATTTTGGGTTGGGGAAGGAAAAAATAGACAAAAAACAGCTGAAAAAGAATTGGTCAAAGTTAGATTTGGATATTAAAAAGAAAAAATATTTAGCTTCTCTTTTATGGCCGGCAAGACAATTTTGAGCGCGAATCAAAAGAAATTAGCGGGGAAATTGAAGAATAATATTTTAGAGTGAGGAAGCCGCAAAAGCCCATCCGGTAAAGGTGGTTTTTTGTTTGTTTTCGTAAAGAGCAAAGGACATCAGTAAACAAAAACCCCGCATCGTTCTGATGCGGGGTTTGGGTGGTGGAGCGAGAGAGAGTCGAACTCTGGAAGCCAACATGGCAATGGTGGCCGCAGACCGCCTGCGCTCGCCCCTCGATTCCACCGCCGCATATCATAGCACAAAATTGTTGTAACAAAAAGGACTCCCCTTAGGGAGCCCCATGAGTTCAGCAGACGGTTTTTTAGCGACTGCCATTGCCATGTTGATTAAAGTATAACATAACTATTGTTTTTGTCAATATTTTTATCCACAACGTGTCGCATGCAGTATGCCACATATCATGATTAACCAAGATTGAACTAATTCCGCCTTTGAGTTATAATATACCCACTATGTCAAAAACAAACCACAATCACCGTCCAACAATGCTGATTATTTTAGACGGTTTTGGCTTGGCTGACGCCAAAAACAGCGGCAACGCGATTACAGCGGAGACCGCGCCGAATATTTTTGGTTATCTAAAAAAATATCCAAACTCAACTCTTAAGACTTATGGCGAGTATGTTGGTTTGGCGCCCGGTCAACAAGGCAATTCCGAAGCCGGGCATTTGAATATTGGCGCCGGAAGAATTGTTAAGCAAGATTTGGTGCGGATTTCCGAGGCGATTCATGAGGGGACGTTTTTCAAAAATGAAGCGTTCAAACAAGCGCTTTTTCATGTTAAAAAATACAAAACCGCCATTCACATTATCGGACTTTTGACTGACGGAAACAGCGCGCATGCTTGTCCGGAACATTTTCACGCTATGCTGGAATATTTTAGGCGCGAAGGTCAGAAAAAAGTTTTTCTGCATTTGATTACCGATGGCCGAGATTCTTCGCCGCACGGGGCAACGAATTTTCTGCACGAATTGCGCGGACATATGCTGGCGCACGAAAAAATCGCCACGATAATGGGGCGATTTTACGCCATGGATCGCAACAAAATTTGGGAAAGAACCCAGCGCGCTTATGAAGCGATGGTCATGGGCAAGGGTTGCGCCGCGCCATCAGCGGAAGAAGGTTTGGCGCAGTCATACAATCGGGGTGATACTGATGAATATATCTGTCCGACGATTATCGTTGAGAATAATAAAAAGCCTATTGCGACAATCAAAGATAATGACGCGGTGTTTTTTATCAATTCGCGCAGCGACCGCGCTCGACAGATTACCAAAGCGTTCGTGCAGAAAGATTTTGAGAAGCACAACCCGGGAGCGTTTAAGCGCGTGAAGCAACCGAAAAATATTCGTTTTGTGGCAATGACTGATTTTGGGCCGGATCTTGAAGGACTATTCACTGCTTTTCCCAGCCCGGATATTGGTAATTGTTTGCCAGCAGTGATTGATGACAATTATCGCCAGTTATATATTTCTGAAACTGAAAAATACGCGCATATCACGTATTTCATCAATGGCGGCTACGCGGATCCGCTGAACGGAGAAACGCGCGAAGTGATAAAATCATTGCCAACTCATTCTTACGCCGAACATCCGGAAATGAGCGCAATAAAATTGAGTAAAAAAATTGCGAGCTATTTACAAGATGATAAGTATAATTTTATTTGCGTTAATTTTCCCAACTCGGACATGCTCGGACACACCGGTGATTTTAAGGCCGCGCAGAAAGCGATTCAGGTTGTAGATAAAGCCGTGGGAGAAATTATTTCAACATTGTTAAAAAAGAATGGTCAAGCGCTGATTATCGCTGACCACGGCAACGCGGAAGAGATGATTAATCTAAAAACCGGCGAGATAATGACCGAACACACGGTCAATCCAGTGCCCTGTATTTTGGTTAGCAAAGACCCTTCGGCTTTGCCCAAGGCTGGCAAAAAGATCTCCGACGGCATCTTGGCAGACATCGCGCCGACATTATTGAAAATGATGGGACTCAAGAAACCGAGAGAAATGACCGGTAAAAGTCTTATTTAATTATGAAAGTACCAAAACCAGTCGTTCTTGGCATTCTTGATGGCTGGGGAGTTGCCCCTGATCATGAGGGGAACGCGATAACGCGGGCCAAACTGCCCAATTTTAACAAATTGATAAAAGAATATCCAGTGTTGACGCTTCATGCCTCCGGCAATGAGGTTGGCTTGATGTTTGGCGAAATGGGAAATTCGGAGGTTGGGCATTTGAACATTGGCGCGGGGAAGGTTTATTATCAGACTTTGCCGCGCATCAACAAAGCGATTATGGACGAGTCGTTTTTTGAAAATAAGGCTTTTTTGCAGGCGGCGGAGCATATTAAAAAAAATAAATCAGCTCTGCATTTGATTGGTTTGGTTAGTCCGGGCAATGTTCACGCCAGTCAAGACCACTGCTACGCGCTGTTGGAATTTACCAAGAGGCAGAAAATCAAAGACGTTTATATTCATGTGGTTTTAGATGGCCGCGACACGATTTTTAATAGTGGCATAGATTTTGTAAAAAATTTGCAGGAAAAAATTAAAGAATACAAACACGGAGCAATCGCTTCAATTTCCGGCCGGTATTACGCGCTGGATCGCGATAATCGCTGGGATCGAGTGGAAAAAGCGTACCGCGCCATGGCTGAAGGCAAGGCCGCGGCGTATTTTTCCAAACCGGAAGAAGCGATTCAAGAATCTTATGATCGTAAAGTTTACGACGAAGAATTTGTTCCAGTAGTAATAGGCAAAGAAGGCGAGCCAACAGCAACAATGAAAAGCGGAGACGCGGCGATTTTTTTTAATTTTCGTCCGGATCGCGCGCGCCAGTTAACCAAGGCGTTTGTTTTGCCAAGTTTTAGCAAATTTGAACGCAACTATATTAAAAATTTGTTTTTCGCCACCATGACCGAGTTTGAAAAAGAATTACCGGCAGTGGCGGCTTTCGCCCCTCAAGTAGTACACAATTCTTTGGCGGAAACGATCAGTCAAGCCGGGTTGAAACAATATCATGTGGCGGAAACGGAAAAGTACGCTCACATTACTTTCTTTTTGAATGGTACGATTGAAGACCCGTTTCCGGGCGAGGAGCGCAAGATTATCCCATCGCCAAAAGTTTCTTCTTATGACCAGGCGCCGGAGATGTCGGCAGCTGAAGTTACGAAAGAAGTGATTAAAGCGATTGAATCGGAAGAATATGATGCCATTATTTTCAATTTGGCTAACGCTGACATGGTTGGGCATACCGGTAATGTTAAGGCGACGATAAAAGGCTGCGAAGCGGTTGACAAAGCGTTAGGAAAAATTGCGGAATATGTTTTGGCAAAAGACGGCGTGATGTTGGTAACTGCTGATCATGGCAATAGTGAAGAAGTTATAAACTTACAGACCGGTGAGATTGACAAAGAGCATAGCACAAATCCGGTGCCACTGCTCATTGTTGGCAACACTTACCGCGGCGTGGCCGGTCCGACCGGCGATCCGCCGGATGGGGATTTAAGTCTTCTGCATCCGGTGGGCATGTTAGCAGATGTCGCGCCGACGATGTTAAAAATTATGGGCGTGGAACAGCCAAAGGAGATGACCGGGAGAGCGTTGGTATAAATACTTAAATTGTATCAGTTTTTTGGCTAATACGTCACAAAAAAGGCACTATTGACAAATAGTATACTCATACGGTATACTATTTACAAGTATACTAATTAAAGTACTTTAAAATATGCCTTTTATCAACCGTGAACAAGAATTAAAAGCGCTTAATGAAAAATGGCGATCCAATATTGCCCAGTTTTTTATTATTTACGGCAAACGTCGCGTTGGCAAAACCGAACTGATTAAACAATTTATAAAAGACAAACCGGCAATATACTTTTTGGCCGATAAGCGCACTACCGCGGATCAATTGCGCGAGTTGGGTCAAATCGTTGGCAATTACTTTAAAGATGGAATTTTAATCAAAAATGGCTTTGGCGATTGGATAGAAGCATTTTCATATTTGAAAACAAAAACAGCCGATACGCCTTTGGTTTTGGCGATAGACGAATATCCATATCTAACTGAAAATGATAAATCCACCAGCTCGCTTTTTCAAAAAGGTTGGGATGAGTATTTGAAGAATACCAAAATATTTTTAATATTATCCGGGTCAAGCATCGCTATGATGGAATCGGAAACACTGAATCAAAGCGCTCCTCTGTTTGGCCGCCGCACCGGTCAAATTTTAGTTAATCCGTTAAATTTTTCTCAATCGCGAAAATTTTTTCCGGAAAAGAATTTTTCTGATTTTTTAAATATTTTTACCATCACCGGCGGTATGCCCGCGTATCTCAAACAATTTGAGGGTGGAGGTGAATTATCCGAAGAAATCAAGAAAAAGATTTTTAACAAGACCGCTTTTTTATACAACGAAGTGGAATTTACTCTTAAAGAAGAACTGCGGGAAACCAAAAATTATTTGGCGATTTTGCGCGCCATTGCTTTGGGTAAAAGAAAATTAAGCGAAATTGTCAACGAAGTTGGGTTGGACAAAGCCACGGCGAACAAATATCTTTCCGTGTTGATTAATTTACGCCAGGTAGAGCGAGAAGTGCCGATAACCGAGGACAAGCCGGACAAATCACGCAAAGGTTTGTATAAAATTTCCGATAATTTTTTTGTTTTTTGGTTTCAATACATTTTTCCTTACAAAAGCTATCTGGAAATGGACAATTATGATTATGTGTTAGAAAAAATGTTTAGTGGCTTAAAATATAACGATAATGTAAATTCCGATTTTAAGAGTATCACCGCGCAAGTGTACGAACGGGTCGCGGTTGAGCTAATGATTGCTTGGCAGGATAAAATTTTTGCGTTTGAACGAGTGGGTCGCTACTGGAATAGTAATTTAGAAATTGATATAGTGGGATTTAGTTCATCGGAAAAGAAAATCATTTTTGGCGAGTGTAAATGGTCGGAAAAACCGGTGGGAACAAATATTTACGAGGAACTAAAAAAGAAAGCGGCCAAAGTGGAGTGGAAAAGGGGCGACAGAAAAGAATACTATATTTTATTCAGCAAGAGTGGTTTTACAGAGGAAATGATAAAGATTGCAAAAAGCGACGGTGTAATTTTAGCGGAGAAGGATGTTGTGGCGGCCTAAGGAAATGACAGGGAGGGCGTTGGTATAAATATTTATTTGGTAATCTGTACAAAAATCGCGCATTATCGCACGGCTTTTTTAATTTCTTCAATAATTTCTTTTTCCACTTCTGTCAGCGTCTTGCCAGCGACAATTACTGTCGCTTGTTTTTTGTCGCCGACTATTGGCGGGTAGGATTTTAAGATTTGTTTAGCGTCATAGCCTTTCAACGCGTCCAAAATAATATGAACGCGCGGAGTTGATTCATCCGGCGCGCTTTGCTCATGGAAAAGGACGATGAATTTCGCTTCCGGCGCGGTGCCGATAATTTCGTGAATAATATCATAAAGATCATCGGCGTGCGCCCCGGAACGGACAAATTCATCGCGAGTAATAGTGGTCCAGACAATGCCGGTCGCGGCATCATGTTGCAAGTGCGAAAGCGCCTGCCCCCAAAGCTTTAGAGTCGCGAGCGAGCGAGTGCGGTAAAGATTCTGCACAATGAAATCGCGGTCAGCTCCCAAATGCATCAATTCGCTGGCAACAGTAAGCGCGCGCGGCTGGACATTGGCTGATTTGAAACTGCGGGTCGCGCCAATCATTCCGGTCAAAAGCGCGGTAGCAATATCTTTATCAATATTTTCCGCCTGCCAATCTTTGAAAAGCTGGTATAAAATTTCCGCGGTTGATGTGGCGGTAATGTCAGTTAAATTGATGTGTCCAAAATGTTCATTGCCATTTGAGTTGTCAATGTTAATAATCGGTTTTTTATAAAAAAGCTCGGTGTTGTTGTCATAAATTCCACCGAGCGCTTCCAAATCCGGCGTGCCTAAAACAAAAATAATATCATATTTGAAATCAGACTGGGCGGTGCGGATATCTTCACGGCTTAAAAAATTGTGCTGCGGTGTAATGAAAATTCGCAGTTGTTCTTCTTTTAGGTCATAACTCAATTCTTGCACTCCGGCGCGTCGCACATCAACCGTGATAACGAATTTTTGCAGATAGGGGAAGCGATCACGGATGCTCTCGGATCGTTTGAGGAATTTGAGTGTTTTTGGCAGATGAAAATCCTGGGCGACGATGTCCACTTGTTTGCCGATTTTTTCCAAAAACAAAGCCAGCGCCAGCCCGCTCGCTATCGCGTCGCCGTTGCCGTTAGCGTGAAACGCAACAAGCGCGTGCTTGCTGTTTTCAAGCAGTTTTTTGATTTGTTCCACTTCGGTTAATGGCATAAAAGGAATATACGATTATATCAGTAATTAGAATTTCTGTCAACCAAGCCAAAGATATAGGTTTGTGGATAAAAAATTGTCGGCTTTTTAGCTTAAATTAGGCACTTCTTGCAATGTTTGGTAGTTTCTTGTATCCTATAGTGTATAGATGGTAGGATACAGCATATATGGATAAAGTCTACGAACCACAAAAATACGAAGATGAGATTTACAAAAAATGGGAAGAGTCGGGATTTTTTAATCCCGATGTTTGTGTTGAGAAAGGGATTTGCAAGAAAGACGCCAAGACGTTTTCTATTGTTTTACCGCCGCCGAATATTACAGATAAGTTACATCTCGGGCATGTGGTGATGGTGGCTATTACGGATATATTGGCGCGTTTTTATCGGATGAAAGGCAGACGGGTGCTTTGGATCCCCGGCACTGACCATGCCGCGCTCGCTTCTCAAAATGTGGTAGAGAAAAAATTGTTGAAAGAGAAAAATCAGACACGCCATGATTTAGGCAGGAAAAAATTTTTAGTAGAGGTCTGGCAATTCGTTAATAAAACGCAGGCGACAATTATTCATCAACTGAAAAAAACTGGCGCGTCTTTGGATTGGTCGCGCGAGGCTTTTACGCTAGATGAGCGTCGGCAGGAAGCGGTAAAGGGGATGTTTGCCGATATGTATAATGAGGGTGTGATTTATCGCGGTTATCGTATTGTTAATTGGTGTCCGCGTTGTCATACCACACTGTCTGATGATGAGGTTGAACACGAAGAAAAAGACGCCAAGCTTTATACTTTTAGCTACGCTAAAGATTTTCCATTCGCTATTTCCACAACGCGCCCGGAGACTAAACTTGGCGACACCGCAATAGCGGTCAACCCAAAAGATGAAAGATATAAAAAATATGTCGGCAAAAGTTATCAAGTAGATTTTTGCGGTGTGCCGCTTACAATTAAGGTCATCACTGACAATGGTGTTGATATAGATTTTGGCACCGGCGCTTTAGGCGTGACACCCGCCCACAGCATGGTTGACTATGAAATGGCGCAAAAAAATGGAATAGAGATTAAAAAAATTATTAACGAGGAAGGAAAGCTGGTTGGCGTTGGAAAGTTTTCCGGACTTTCCGTAACCGAGGCGCGTGAGGCGGTATTGATAGATTTAGACAAAAGGGAGCTTTTAGAAAAAGAAGAAGATATAAAAAACAATTTGGCTGTTTGTTCTCGTTGCGATACACCGATTGAGCCGTTACCATCAAAACAGTGGTTTGTCGCCGTTGATAAAAAATTGAAACGATTGGGCGGTAAATCTCTGAAAGATAAGGCGATTGAGGCCGCCGTATCCGGCAAGATTAAATTCGTACCGGAGCGTTTTACCAAAAGATATTTGGATTGGATGAAAAACCTCCATGATTGGTGTATTTCGCGACAGATTTGGTTTGGACACCAAATTCCGGTTTGGTATAAAGGCGAAGATGTTTTTGTTGGTATTGAAGCGCCGCGGGGAGAGGGTTGGGAACAGGATTCCGATGTGCTTGATACTTGGTTTTCTTCCGGAATGTGGACTTTTTCAACGCTTGGTTATCCCGATTTGAAAGCGGTAGATTTGAAGAGCTATCACCCGACCCAGCTTTTGGAAACCGGTTATGAAATAATCACTCTTTGGGTGTCGCGCATGGTAATGATGTCGTTGTTCGCTCTGCAAGAGATTCCATTTAAAAATGTTTATTTGCACGGCATGGTTTTGGATAAAAACGGCAAAAAAATGTCAAAATCAAAAGGTAATGGCATTGATCCGCTGGAGATGATAGCAAAATACGGAACTGACGCGACCCGCATGTCTTTAATTGTTGGTAATACTCCAGGTAATGATACCAGAATGTCGGAAGAGAAAATAGCCGATTTTAGAAATTTTGCCAACAAGTTGTGGAATATTGCGAGGTTTGTTGATAGTCAAAAGTCTGTAAAGTCATTAAAGTCTGTAAAGCCGAAAACCTTATCAGACAAGTGGGTTTTGGCCAGACTCAACGAGATAATAAAAGAAGTAACGGAAAATATAGAAAAGTTTAATTTTTCTTTGGCTGGTGAACAACTGCGCGATTTTACTTGGAATGAATTGGCGGATTGGTATCTGGAAATTTCAAAGATAGAGAAAGATAAAGGCGAAATTTTGAATTATATTTTGGAAACAATCTTGAAGCTTTGGCACCCATTTATGCCATTTGTGACGGAGACGATTTGGGCCAATATGGAACACGATATGTTGATGGTAAGTAAGTGGCCTACTGTCATTGCGAGGAGTCCGCAGACGACGAAGCAATCCAGTTCGCTAACAGCCGTGTCTAGTTTTGCTATTATTCAAAACATCATCACCAGCATTCGTTCACTTCGGGCGGATTACAAAATTGATCCGGCAAAGAAGTTGGGTGTCGCTATTAGCGCTGGAAAGATGGTAGGATTGTTAATGGAAAATGTAGATGTGGTAAAAGGATTGGCGAGGTTGGAAGATTGCAGCATAGAAAGATTAGCGGCCAAGCCCGTGGACAGCGTCGGATTTGTTGTGGATGGTGTTGAAGTATTTGTTGATTTGAGCGGCGTGGTTGATTTAAAAAAAGAAAAATTCAGACTGCAAACAGAAATAGCGGAAGTGAAAAAATACGCGGATAGTTTAGAAAAAAAATTAGCCAACAAAGATTTTGTTTCCCGCGCGCCGGCGTCGGTGGTGGAAGCAGAGAAGAAAAAGTTAGTAGAGGCGAGATTAAAATTAGAAAAACTTGGGGAGCAATTAAAGAGTTTAAAATAGTAATATGAAAAAAATTTATTTTATTATTTTTTTGGCATGAGTATGTTTGTGGACGACGCGGACGCAAAAGAGATTTTAAAACAAGGAGGAGGTTTGCCGAGTTGCACTATTGGCAATCCAAAGATAAATGTTTCTGCCAATGTTACAGTTTCGTTATTAAAAGATAAAAATACTTCTGTAGAAGAGTTAATAACGGAAAGATATTATGAAGTGAAAATAAATAAGTTGTATAGTGTTGATATTGATGTCAAAAAGTGTGAGGATTAATTAAATGAGTTATTAGATTTATTATGATTGACGAAAACGGGAGGCATGATCGGAAGGATGGCGGCGATACGAATCATTTTGAGCTTTTGGAGCGCTATGACTGGTCTATCCAGGCGATTTTTCAAGAGGCGGAAAAGTTTTTGGGGTCAACTGGCGAGGAAGAAATGGCCGCGGCGTTATGTTTAAGACGCGACTTGGCTAGTTTGTTGGCAACACCAAGTTTAAGGGATAAGGTGTTGGGAGAGATGAAAAAATACTTTGACCATGATGTGCTAACTTTCAGAAGAGGCGTCATCGGGATTTTGGAGTGCGTCAAAGATGACCTGGATGATTATTTAGCTGGTAGAGCGTTAGACAAGGGCGAGTTCAGTCGCAGGGTTGATTTAGTAAGGAAGAATTGGGAAATGTATAGATTGGCGGTAGAGGATATATTTTTACGCTCGCGCGCCCCGGCCGGGAGTTATAGTTTGGAACAAGACAGGGGCATGGACAGGGGCGAGAACATAAAAAGATTATTGGAGGCGATAGTTTCCCATGTCAGTGAATTTTGCGGACGCGGTTTTGGCAAGTTTGAGACGGAATTTAATCCGGATTTGGAGGAATTAAAAAAATTAAAGATAGTAACGCCGCACGGCACAATATTTAATTTTCTCCAAAATTGCCTTGCCAATGCCGTTGACTACTCTGTGCGCGCCACCAAGTTTAAGTTGATGGTCCAGGTTAGCGGCAGCGATTTACTTTTTGAATTTTTGGACAACGGCGTTGGCATTGATGAAGACACGAGGAATAGTATTTTTGGCAAGGGATTTACGACCAAGGGGAAAACCCACGGGCTTGGTCTTGCGAACGCGCCGGAGAGATTCGCCGAACTGGGCGGCGCTGTGGATGTAAAGTCAAAGCCCAGCGACAGACCAGGCGGAGATTGGGCAACAAAATTTATTTTAAAGATTCCTTTGGTTAAGTAATTTTTATATATCTAAATATAATCTCATTCATTCGGAAATGTCTTTGTAAACAAAGCCATTTCACTCATTCATTTCGATTATGAAAATCAACACTGACCCAAAAAAAATTGAAGAATTATTAACACGCGGAGTGGAGGAGGTGATTGATAAAGAAAACCTCCGCAAAAAGTTATTGAGCGGCAAAAAGTTGCGAGTGAAATTGGGTATTGACCCCACCAGCCCTAACATCCACATTGGGCGTTCAATACCTTTATTGAAATTACGTGATTTTCAGGAATTAGGTCATCAGCTTGTCTTCATTATTGGCGATTTTACTGGCGTGGTCGGTGATACCTCAGACAAAGACAGCGAACGGCCGATGCTCTCCAAAGAAAAAGTAAGAGAAAATATGAAGGACTATATCAAGCAGGCCGCGAAAATTATTGATATGGACAAATGTGAGGCGCGCTATAATAGCGAGTGGCTGGCTAAATTAGGTTATTGGGAAATTAGCAATCAAGCTGACAATTTTTCTTTAGCGGAATTTATCGCTCGAGAAAATATTCACCGTCGGTTAGACGCTAGTACAAGGGTTTCTTTGCGTGAATTGCTTTATCCGTTGATGCAAGGATATGATTCGGTAGCGGTGAAGGCAGATGTGGAAATTGGCGGTACCGACCAAAGATTTAATTTATTGGCCGGCCGGACTTTGCAAGGTGTGTATAAACAAGAAGCGCAGGATATTATCATGGGGCCGCTGTTAGAGGGCACTGACGGCAGAAAAATGAGTTCAAGTTGGGGCAATACCATTGATTTGTCTGCCTCCGCCAATGATATGTTTGGCAAAGTGATGTCAATTTCCGATGATTTTATAGTAAAATATTTTATTCTAGCGACCCGCGTTTCGCTGGAAGCGATCGAACTGAGCAAGAAAGAATTGGCGGATGGAGCAAATCCTCGCGATTTAAAAATAAAATTGGCGCATGAGATTGTGAAAATGTATCATTCTGAAAAATTCGCTCAAGAAGCGCAGGAATATTTTATCAGTACTTTTAGCAAGCGAGAAACACCGTCGGATATCCCCGCAATCAAACCATCTAGCTATGACATCATCACGATTTTGGTAGAGTCAAAAATTTGCGCGAGCAAAGGCGACGCGCGGCGGCAGATTGAACAGGGCGGGGTGAAGGTAAACGGCATCCGCGTAGAGACGCAAAATTTTGCGTCTATAAAAAAAGGCGATGTGGTACAAAAAGGAAGCAGATTTTTTGTGCGGGTTAAATAAAATATGGAATTGTTAAATTGTCAAATTGTTAAATTGTTGAGAGAGGCGGGTGTACAAGGCGAGATTGTTTTCACGGCGCCTCCCAAGCCGGAAATGGGCGATTTGGCGTTCGCGTGTTTTGGTTTGGCGAAAGAGTGGAAGATGAATCCGGCGGAGGCAGCGAAGAAGATGGAATCAGGAATTAGGAATAAAGAATTAGGGGTGATTGAGGAGGTAGTTGCCGTTGGGCCGTATGTGAATTTTTTTATTAATGCGCAATGGTTGGCGAGGTTGGTATTGGCTGGCGTAGAGACGCAAAATTTTGCGTCTGTACATTTAAAGCCGGGTAAAGGCAAGAAAATTATGGTGGAGTTCGCCCACCCCAACACCCACAAGCCCGTGCATATCGGCCATTTGCGCAATATGATTACCGGCGATAGCTTGGCGAGGATTTTGGAGAATCAAGGGCATAAAGTCGTGCGGGCGAATTATCAAGGCGATGTTGGGATGCATATCGCGAAGTGTTTGTGGGGAATGTCGCAAATTGAAAATGTAAAAATCAAAATGAAAAATTTAGTGACGATTGGAGAAAAGGCGAAGTTTTTGGGCGAGGCGTACGCGATTGGCGGGCAGGCGTTTGAGAAAGACGCGGCGGCGAAGAAAGAGATTGAGGCGTTGAACAACAAAATTTATAATAAAGACAAATCGGTTTGGGGATTATACAAAAAAACCAGAAAATGGAGTTTGGATTATTTTAATTATATTTACAAAAAAGTCGGCGTGAAAAAGTTTAATCGGCTGTATTTTGAATCGGAAACTTTTGAGTCCGGCAAGCGGATAGTTTTGGCCGGATTAAAAAAGGGTATTTTTAAAGAAAACCAAGGCGCGATTATTTTTGAAGGGAGCAAATATGGCTTGCATGATCGGGTGTTTATCAGCGGCAAGGGCTTACCAACCTATGAAGCCAAAGACCAAGGATTAGCCGCTCTGCAATTCAAAGAATACCATCCTAATTTTATCTATCATGTCGTTGGAAAAGAACAGACCGATTATTTTAAAGTGGTTTTCAAGGCGCTTGAATTCACTCTGCCGGAGAGCAAAGACAAGGAAAAGCATTTAGTTTACGGCTGGGTGAGTTTGAAAGAAGGCAAGATGAGTTCGCGCACCGGCAACGTGGTTTTAGCCGAGTGGTTGTTGGATGAGGTGGAGAAAAGAATTATGGAGATAATGAGAGATAGGGAGACCCGCCTGCCAGCGCCTGCAGGCGAAGCCAATGGCGGGCAGGTAAGAGATAGAGAAGAGATAATCAGAACAGTAGCGCTTGCGGCAGTGAAATATTCAATGCTTAAAACAGGCATCAGCAATGATATTGTGTTTGATTTTAACGAGTCGGTTTCGTTGTCAGGGGACAGTGGGCCGTATTTGTTGTATATTGTGGCGAGGATAAACAGTATTTTGAGAAAGTCTAAAGTCCGTAAAGTCTTTAAAGTCCATAAAGTATCGGCTGAGAGCGTGGTGGCGGAAGAAAGAAAGTTGTTGTTAGACTTGGCGAGGTTTGATGAGGTGGCGAGAGAGGCGGGGGAGGAGAAAGATCCGTCGGTGATCGCGAAGTATTTGTTTGGCTTGGCGCAGGCATTTAATAATTTTTATCAATCCTGCCCGGTTTTGGACGCGGAACCTGCCGCGCAAGTTTTTCGTTTGCGGCTGATAAAGAAAGTTAAAGAAGTGATGGAGAGTGGTTTGGTTTTGTTGGGGATTGAAACGGTGGAGGAGATGTAGGTCCACGAATCCAGACACTAATCTACACGAATTTTGCAGTGACTGTATACACTTATGCACAGCCGGATTATTGACCTTTTTTAGCGTTTGTGATAGCCTAAAGTTAGGCAGAGTTTAGGAGATTCATTATGTATATATATTTTGAAAAAATTGGCTTAAAAGCCATTGGCAACGGCGGTTTTGCCGGCAACAAATTAGATGATTAAATATGTCTCCCAATGGGAGATTTTTTTATAAATAATGATTTCGGCTCATAAGCAAAATTATATGAAGATAAAGACAACGTCTGGTGTATTTATTGCAGTAGTATTGTTTTTGAGTTTATTTTTGTTTGCATTTTTCACCAAGCCTTTTGTCGCCATGGCTGAAGAGACGGATGTTTTTTCTGGCGATAGTTTACCGGATGCCGCGGCTACAACGATGGTTGCGGACGAAGTCGTCCCGGACTCGGCTTTTAAAGTTATTGATGAGTTTAGAGACGAGGCGGATTTAGGGAATGGCAGGAAAAGATTAAGGATTTATACTAAACCCAGGTTGATTTATGAAGATAATGGCATAAAACATGTCCGTGCTAAAGGTTGGAATTTGTTTAATGAAAATGAATCAAAATTGTCTAAATTGGATTTTGGGTATGATTATATAGTAAATTCTGTTCGAAACGAGTCCATTCGAGTTAAGGCAGGGAAAATGGAATATGATAGTAGTAAAATTTTGCGTAGACCAGTCACTACCGGAGTAAACAAATTTGATGATGATGGCGCCACAGCGGTTGAATTACTTGGTGTGTATCCAAATATTGATATTAAATTTAGGGATATTGGATCAAAGCGAGAGAAAAAAATTATCATTAATAAAAAACTTGAAGGCCTAAAATCCGGTGAAAACGTTATTTTTTGGGAAACGATTAATTTCCCCAAAGGCGCACTTGTTTTTGAATCTGATAAACAACTGAAGTCAGGCCGCACAGAGAATATTTCTAAATTAGTTTCTATTCAGACGCCGAATGGTGACAAGCTGATTATTACACCGGCATTGATTTTTGATTCTACCGTAATTTCTGATAGTGATTTTGATTTAAAATCTAAGCCATTAAATTATTTGGTCGAGGTTGATTACAAGAACAGCATTTTGCGTCTGGGTATAGTTGTAAAAACAGATTATCTGTTGGATGCTAGTAGGGTTTATCCAGTTACTATTGATCCTTATTATTATGCTTGTCAAAAAGGCGCTACCGGCACCACTGTTTCTTGTAGCATAATAGACGGATATTTTAGACAATATATGGGAGCTACTGATGTAATGTATTATACACAGACAACTCTGTTTACCGGTTATAGCGATACAGATAAGGCTACCAGGCAGATATTTTTGGATTTTAATTTATCATCGTTGCCTAATTACACAGTTGATAAAGCCTTTTTATACATGAAGTATAAAAATTTTGGTACCGGTACCTATACAAGTGATGTGGGATTAATGGCCAAACAGCTTAATCAAAGTGTAAACATTTTAAATACCAATTATTTTAATATCAGATCATATCTTTCTTCCATGGGTTCAGAAGTTCCGGTTAGTAAGACCGGCTACGATGTTTGGTATAAATGGACAGTGACACCAATCGTAAAGACTTTTAATTCTCTTGGTGGTCCATTTGATATAATTGTGGAACCAACCAATGCTTGGTTATCAGGCACATATCCTAATTGGCCAAAACGACTTTCAGTTTTTTATGCTCAAGAAGATACCGGGAATAATGGACCTTATTTGGAAATTGACATGACACCCAAATTACCGGATTTGACCAAGGTGAGCGGTGGCAGTACGATCAGCGGCACAACCGTGAAACCGGGCGACACCATTGATATTTCTATTCAAGTGGCAAATGAAGGGGAAGGCAGCGCCAACGCCAGCCATGTTTATTATTATTTTAAAAAGGATTCTTACGCGTTTGACAATAGTTATAAAGTTGGTTCAGATTACGTAAGCAGTTTGTCGCCCAGCAATTATTCCAGTGAGGATTTTTCCTATACCGTGCCCAGCAACACTGCCCCCGGCACCTATTATTTGTCTTATTGGGTTGACGCGGAAGAGGTGATCAGTGAGAGTAGTGAAAGCAATAATAAATTTTATTGGACCATTACGGTTTCCGCACAATCGGATTTGACGCTGGACTCCAGCGGCGCTACGGTAAATAAATATACTTTCACACCTGGTGAAACAATGAATATCGGCGTACCGGTAAAAAATATTGACACGGCAGCGCCGGGAAAATCAAGTTATGTTTATTATTATTTTAAAAAGGATAGCCAAGTGTTTTCAGACACATATAAGATAGGGCAAAGCATCATCAGCAATTTAAGTCCCGGATCGGTTTATCCGACCGGTTTGAACTATACGATTCCGGCCGGGACGCCGGTCGGCACCTATTATTTGTATTTTTGGATTGATGGCGGGCAAGAAGTGGCCGAGAGCAATGAAAGTAATAATGCATATAATTTTACGCAAACCATTACGGTTTCCGCGCCAGTCGACCCGCTGGAGCCGAATGACACTTATTCCCAGGCTTATAATATCGGGTCCAATACCGGCTATACGAATAATAATTTGGTTTTAACATCTGGTGATCAAGATTGGTTTAAGTTTACTTATGATTCCAAAACGTATTATTTTAAAGTTCGCGGTTATAGCGCTTCTGTCGCCGGCAATTACGGCATAAGTTTCAGCCGTTCCGGTTCCACGGTGACTATGCAAACCACCAAAGTGGATAATAATGTAGATACATATTTGGAATGGTATGGTTCTAACCCAACGGGTTCATATATCGGGGATGATGATAGCGGCAATCCATCGCCTTTTTCCAAATTGGTAGTTATTATTACTTCTGCTGATTATGATTTTTCGCCTTTGAATTTTTCAATTACTAACACCGGCGTTCATTACTCCGGCAATAATGATACAGTGGCTGTTTCTGGTCAGATTAAAAATACCGGCAGCGTTAGCGCCTCCGGCATCAGCTATCAGCTTAATTTAATCAGCGGCGCGCAAAAATACAATCTGTCTGGTTTGAATCCGTCGAGTTTGAGCATTAGTTCCGGAGAGACAAAAAATGTGACGTTGACGGGCGTGATTCCCGGGGGGATGCCATATTATGACACTTATCAGGTAGAAGTAATTTTGGATGCCGATTCTTCCTTTACTGAAACTAATGAAACTAATAATACGACCTTGACTTCCAACACCGTTCCAGTGCAACAATGGAGTGGCGGAGGAGGCGGTGGCGGGGGCGGAGGGCCGGCGCCGGTAGATAGCATACCGGCTGTAGCCAGCATACCAATCGGCCTTAAACCAAATGGCGCGATTCCAGTAGCGGACGAAGCAAATCATTCAAAGAATTATTCTATAAACTCTGACCAAACAGGTAATACTTATGGAGCTGATCCAGTAAATATCCGTAATGGCGCTTTTGAATTTGAACAAACTGATTTTGTCTTATTCGGGCGGGGTTTCCCGATTAAAATCTCTCGGGTTTACAATAGCAAAGCGGCCGAACGCAACGAACGTTTTGGCGCCGGTTGGACAAGTTCCAATCACCTGTACTATTTTCAGGATCCAACCACTAAAGAAGTGCAGATATATTTAGGCGGGGCATTGGTTTCATATTTTACCACTCCGGACAGCGGCGCGACTTTTGTGGCGGAAAAAGGCGATTTTAACACCCTGCACAATGAAAACAACTATTTGGTTTATAAAACCATTGATGGAATTAAGTATAAACTGGCTTTAAAACTGATAGATAATATCGGCATGATTGATAGCGTCGTTGATACTAATAATAATATCACTCAATTCGGGTATATTCTAAAAAATGGCGTTAAATTATTATCAACAATTACCGATCCATCCGGACGCTCGGTCCAATTTGTTTATCCGACCAGTGATACGGATACCGGTTGGGACAAAGTAAAAGAAATTCGGGAAAATTTAACCGGCGCCAGCCGTTTGATTGCCGGCTATACTTATGATTCAAACAATAATTTGATTCAAGTCCATCGGGAAAATTTTTATCAATCGGAGCCAACCGTTAGTTTAGATTCCTATTATTCTTATGACTCCAGCAATCTGCTGTTAGATTATACCGATGCCAGAGGGACGGTTTTGTATAATGAATATGACAGTTCCGGCAGAGTAATAAAACAGTATGAAAAAAATCCTGATCTTGGCAGCAGTGATAAACGGCTGATTTACGAAATTTCTTATCAGGATAGCGCTGATCCGGCAGTGCCGGAGAGCGCGCACTGTACGGTAACGAAGAATTACCGCGCTGCCGGCGATTATTATTCGGAAACATTTTGTTTCAACGCCGATGAATTGAAGATTTACCGCGAACGCGGCGCTGATATTGAACGATGGTCTTACGACGCCTTGGGCATGGTTAGCGCTTACACTGATGGCGATAATAATGCCGCCAACTATGAATTTGACGCTAAACGGCGCGTAATCAAAGAGACCATGCCGGATACAAGTTGGCATACTGTAAACACCTTTGAGTACGAAAACACGTTTAATCGCTTAACCAAGAAAACCGAAACCGTCAGCGCCGCGGCTGCTCCGGCCGCTTTGGTGGAAGTAAAGACAAGCAATTTTACTTATGACAGTTCGGGCAATTTAATTATTGCCGTTGATGCTTTGGATAATGTGGAAAAGCGAGAATACAATGCCAATGGTACGATAAAAAAATACATAAATAAGCTTGATCAGACAATAGATTATATTTATGATGGGACCGGTAATTACATCGCCAAAGAATCAGCCGTAGTTGTTCAGGCTGATAATATCACGCAAATCATTGCCAAAAATTACGGCTATGATGCTTACGGACATAAAATCAGTTATACGGACCCGCGCGATTTGGTTTATACTTACGGCTATGATTATCGCGGTAATTTGAGGCAGGAGACCAATCCCATCGGCGGCAGCAAATATTACAGTTATGACAAGGAAGACCATAGAATTTCCGAGACCAATGAATTGGGAAGAGTGGTTAACTATACTTTTGCCGCTGATATCAACGCGTCATTGTTAAAAATTGAAAAACTCGGCGATGGCGGACCGATTGTTTATGAAAGACAGTATGATTGGCTGGGCGATTTAGTTAAAGAAATAGATCCTTTGGGCATGTCAACGGCTCTTGGCTATGATTCGGCCAATCGCGTTTCTTCAAAAATAGACCCGATAAAAACGGTTAATTATGAATACTACGGTAATGGCAAGTTGAAAAAGGAAACCAACACCGGCGGAGCGCGCGCTGATTATTTTTATGACGCGCGCGGTAATAATACCGAGGTGAGAAGATACTATGACGCGTCCAATTACATTGCCAATAAATTTGAATACGACGGTTTTAGCAGAAGAGTAAAAGAAATTGACGGAAAAAATTACGCCGCAACATATGATTATGATTTGATGGATAGAGTCGCGCAAACGACAGACCCCATTGGCAATATTACCCAATATTTTTATGACGCCAACGGCAATAAAACCGGCGAAATAACTCCGCTTGCGTTTGCCGACGCCGGTTTAAAAAATAATTTTGGCCATTCCAATACCTATGTTTATGACGGCGTTAACCGCGCGATTAAAAAGATAAACGCCGATGATAAATATATTTTGTATTTTTATGACGCCGGCGGCAACTTAATCAGCAGTATTGACCGCCAAAATTCCGATGGAACGCAAAATTCCCATGTAAACAGTTACCAATATGATTCTTTGAACCGGCGGATAAAGGCCACAGACGGTTTAAATGGTTTTACCTCTTCTACTTACGACGCAGTTGGCAATATGTTGAGTAAAACCGACCAAATGGGCCGTACTTGGAATTATACTTATGACCCGTTTAATCGTTTGACCGATGAATATGACCCGGCAAACAACAATATTCACTATACTTACGATAAAGCCGGAAATAAGAAGAGCGTTACTGATTTGCAGGATAAAACCACGCAATTTCAATATGATTCGCTAAATCGTTTAATCAAAGCGATTGACCCGCTGGATAATTACGAAGAGTACAGTTATGATTTATTGAATAATAAAACCAGCGCGAAAGATAAGAATGGCAATAGTACTGTTTATGTTTATGATAAATTGAGCCGTTTAGCCAGTGAAACCAATCCGCAAAACACTGTCATCAGCTATACTTATGATGCCAACAGCAATCGTCTGACAGAAAATATCGCTGGTAAAACCACCAGCTATGAATACGATGAATTGAATCGGTCAAAGAAAAGAATCGAACCCGGCAATAAAGTATTTACTTTTGGCTATGATGCCAATAGCAACAAAGTCAGTGAAGTTAACGCCAACAGTGAAACAATTTCGTATGTTTATGATAAATTGGACCGGTTGGCCAAAAAGACATTGCCGGAAGGCGTGGTAAGTTATGGTTATGACCAGTGGGATAATTTAACCAGTTTGAGCGATTTGTCCGGCGCCGCAAATTATACTTATGATGTTTTGAACAGAAATATTAATGAAGCAAGGACAATCAACGGACTATTTGGAAGCTTTAATGTGGCAAGAGAATATTTTGCCGATTCCGCGCAAAAATCAATCACCGACGCGGCCAACAAAAAAGTAAATTATAATTATAACAACCGCGGACTGATAGACAGTGTCGCTTATTCAGCCAGTAATTTAGCGGTCTATACTTACACTTCATTCGGCAAGCCGTTAACAGTTACTTACGGCAATGGAGTGATTACCACTTATACTTACGATGAATTACAAAGACCAAAGAGCGTGGAAACAAAACTGGGCAGCAATGTTCTGTTCAAACAGGAATATTCTTATGATAAAGACTCAAACAGAACGCAAATGGTGGAATACAAATTAATTAATGGCAAAATGGCAGCTTCCACAGTGAATTATGCTTATGATTCAATAAATCAAGTAACCAATGCCGATTATGCTCACCTGCCGGCCAATCGAGATTTGACATACAATTATGACGCTTGGGGAAATCGGACAAATTATCATAATGCTTTCGGCACTTCCACTTATACTTATACTGCAAATACCAATGAAATTGTTGGTTTGTCTCTTAATAATCGTCTAAATATCGCTTACTCCACGGACAATAATGGCAACATCACCAAAGAAATTTATAATTTGCTTGGCAAAAACACCAAAACAATAAATTATGATTGGAATTCGGAGAATAAATTGAATTCCATAACTTATCAAATTCCTAATCAGACAAACAATGTTTTGTCTTTTGCTTATGATGATTTTGGCAACCGCGTCAAGAAATCTGTGAATGGTGGAAACAGTTATTATCTTAACAATGGCCTGACAGTTTTGAACGAATTGGACGCAACCGGCGCAGTAACAAAAACAATCGTCAATGGTTTAAATCAGATTGCCGAGATAGATAAAGATAATAACATTTTATATGTTAATCAGGATATTTTGGGCTCCGCGGCACTGTTGACCAACAACACCGGCGTTATTGTCCATCAATATAGTTATGATCCGTTTGGCAATCTTGCCAGTGAATTGGGAGAAGAAGACAAAGACACCAAGTATTTATACACCAACCAGGAATTTGACCCCGAATCCGACCTCTATTACTACAACGCCCGCTATTACAATCCGTTGCTTGGCAGATTCTTATCAAAAGACCCCATCATTCACCGCGCTGACGGAGTTCTCGGTTTCAATGAGTATATTTATGTAAAGAATAATCCGTTGAGGTATGTGGATCCGAGTGGTCGGGTTAATTGGGATTTATTATGGGAAGGAACAAAACAAACAGTTATGGGTGGATTAAATACTGCATTTGGAGCACTTGAAGTGGTCGGTGGTTTTGCTTTAGCTACTGGTGGCACGGTAGCTTCTGGTGGTTTAGCAGCCGCTCCGGCCATAGTTGGTGGTGCGGCAATAGGCACGATGGGCGCAAATAATGTAGTTGCTGGTGTTACAGAAGCAAGTGGTGGCGTAACCAATATTTGGAATTCATTTTTTGATGAAGAAAAAAAGTCAGTTGATTATACATTTAACCCTGCTCATGAAGCTATCGATGCTACAACAGAAAAAGGTTCAACGTTAAATACCGTCTTAAGTGTTGGTTATGATGTTGCTGATGTAATAGCGGGGGGAAAAGCTATTTCTACGGCTATGAAAGGTTTAACAAAAACCGTAAAAATAGTTGATACTGAAAATGTTTTGTTAAAGGCCAGCGGTGGTGCTAAGCCCGATTTATCCCTGTTATCAAAATCAGGTGAGTGGCGCGTACATCTCGGTTATCATCCGTGGTCTCAGAGTGTGGAATCCGCATGGCATATTGGTTTAGGTGTAGCTAATAAGGTTCACATTCCAGCAAAACCATTATTATATGGAGCTAGTATTTTGAAAGGTGTATATTCTTATGAATCAAATAAATTTGATGATAAGTAAATTTATGAATATAGAATTAAAAAATATTAGTGAAATTAAAGATAATTTAGAAAAACTAAGTATTCTTTTTCATGATGCGGGAGTGAAAGAATATTTATGTGAAACTCATAGATTTAGTTTTGTAGTTTACAGACCAGTATATGAATTGGCAAAAAAAAGTAAAAAATACGGTTTCATCCCAATTTGGATTGTACCGATTGTTGAAACAAAAATTGATCTTTTTCCAATAGCTTTAATTAATAAATTAGAAAAAGATTCAAAAAATAAGGATTGGCTTTTAGATTTGGAACTGGTGCAAGACAAATTATTTGTAAAAGGTGTTGCAAACAAATATTCTATTGATCTTAGTAGTGATTCAAAATTAAATATTTATGATATTGGGCAACCTGATTGGAATAACCATGTTTCGTCATTTAGTAAGCCAAAATTGTTCTAAATAATTTTATGTCAATCAACAAAACCAAAATAATTATTTACAGCATTTTATTGCCTTTATTTTCATTGGTCTTGTTTAATGCTGTACAAGCCAAAACCATCCGCCTGGTCAAAACCGCTAATGATGCGAAAGTTTTTTTGGTAGATAATAATCGACGGGTGCATATTCCAAATCCTTCGGTATTTGAGGCAGGAGGGTATAAGTGGAGTGATATAAAAACAGTGAGTCAGAAAGAAATGAATAACATTCCAGACACCGCGCTTATTAAGTCGCCAGTTGACGCAAAAGTGTATCTCGTCAAAGACGGCGTTAGACAGTGGATACCGGATGAAAAAACTTTTTTGGACGGAGGACTCAAATGGTCGGATATCGTCGTTATCAGCCAACCGCAGGTGGAGTTTTATAATGAAACAGAATTTAGTTCTAAATCAATTTTAGAAATAATTAAACCGAAAATTTCCACCCAAAGCGAACCAGCTTCTGGCGGAAAAACTAAAACACCGGATGTTGTGGTTAATAATGTCGCCACTTCGCACGGTAGTTCTGTTTTGGAAAATAAACCGGTAGAAAATATTGAGAATGAGAAAAAAACAAACAGTAATTATGTAAGACCGGATGAGATTGGATTGCAAGATATTGGCAGATACACTCCTGTGAGTCCGGAATTTAGCAATTGGAGCATAAGTGTCGGGAAATTGTTTGAGAATGGAGAAGTTTCTTTGGCAAAGTATAGGGTGGAGGGAAAAGAAATGGAATCAGATAATTATATCTGGAGCAATGGTGTTTTAACGCCATATACAGAGACGGATTATTTATATCAAAAAAATAGTAAAGGTGAAAAGATAGTAAATATTTTACCTTCGGACAATCCATATTTTTTGAGTAATGGCAAGAAAACAAAAATACCCACCTTGGGCGGTTTTTTTGTCATGGTAAAGGACATGAATGAAAGCGGCGCGGCGGTTGGTCGATCGGATGTTTCCGGCGGTGGAATAGATGGTGGAGTTGAGCACGCTTTTCTTTGGCATAAGGGAGTGATGAAAGACCTCGGTACATTGGGCGGAGAACAAAGTGTCGCGGAAGCCATAAATAATAAAGGGCAAGTGATTGGCTACTCTAATGATACAAACAGTGAAGGTTACGCGTTTATTTGGGAAAATGGGAAAATGAAGAAAATTTCCGCAAACGGGTATGATTTCGCTTCCGCGCTTGATATAAACGACAGCGGTTTAATTATAGGAAAAATAAAAAACGACAATGGCGATTGTAATTCGCCTGTTTGCCGAAATGATGTATATTTAAAAGACGGTAAATTAAATTATCCTGAAATTGGAACAAACTTTTTTGCTGTGAATAATCTTGATGAGATTGTCGGTGTTGTTGAAGACGGCTACCAGATTGATAATATTTTGTCGCGTTACACAAGCGATCAGCGTTCGGAAATTGTGGATAGAGCCAGCGCGGGGAGGGCTGGCGTCGTGTCCGGACATGCGGCACTGTATACCGGCGGCGATGTCATGAGATTGGATGATTTGTTGCCGGATGACGATATTGTTTTTTACAATGCCAAAGCCATTAATGATAAGGGTGAAATTTTGGCTTCCGGTTTCAACTATAACGATAGTTACTCGCACGAATATTTAATTTCTTTGCCAAAAAATATTCCGCCGACTTTTAATTTCACGGTGGATGGATACAATTTTATTTCTTATGATAAAGAAGAAAAACCAGCTGATTATTATGAAGATTCAAAATACAAAATAACCTGGACTGACACGGACCCGGATGATAATGCCAAAATTTCGCTTTTTTATTATTATCTTTGCTACTCATGCGATTGGGACGCGGCGATAAAAGATGGTAAATTATTAGCAGAAAATATTTCGGAGGATTCAAAGAAGGACAGCTATACTTGGGATATGTCCAGTTCACCTTCAGGAAACTATTATCTTTACGCGGAAATTGATGATGGCAATACAAAGAGAAGATTTGACAGCGACGGGTTGAAAGCGGCGGGAAAGGCGCGCTTGGACGAAATAAATACAGCTGATGATGCCGAGGAAGAGATTCCCATTATTATTGGCACATCAACGACAGTTGTAGCGCCAACCCAAAAAGGCAATGTAATGCCAGCAAATTAATTAAATATTAATAATCCTAATCATATGCCGACAAAATTAAAATTGGCGATAATAACCGCGCTGGCGTTGCTGACTCTGCCCAGCTTGGTTTCGGCCAGCGTGGGAGAAATAGATTCGGCCAGTCCAGGCGCTGAAAGGATTTTAATTACCAGCGATGGCGGGTTGGCGGTTTATTCAGCGGACGGATTGATGCTCTCCGGTTTTCCCGTGTGGGCCGAGGGCGTGTTTGAGGGCAACCCGCTTCCTGGTGATTTTGATGGAACAGTCGGAAATGAAATAGCTGTGGTAGAAAGAAAAATTGGCGATGATTATTATTTGCGCTTATATGACAGCGCGGGGGCGGAGTTATCTTCCACTGTTTTGCCTGATTATACTTCAAAAGTAAACCCAGCCGTTTTGTATAATTATACCAGTAAAAAATACAGTTTTATTTACAGCGCCACAAATGGTGATGTCAGAGAGTTGGTTTTAAGCGGCGGTGTCTGGTCTAATAATTTAATAATTACCGGTTCTGGCACAGAGTCGCTTTTATCTACCGATGACGGCAAAGCTTCAATTTATTACGCGGTAGACGGAGGCGGTCAAATTAAAATTTATAAAAAGACAGGCGGTTGGAATTTGTCAAAGACGATTGATGTGGATTCGGCTGTTTCTAAGCCGATTGTTGACGACGGCGTTGGTCGGTTGTGGTTTTTGTCGAATGATAAATTGTATTCATATTCCGCCAGCGGCGATCTGGCCGCCGGTTTTCCAATTATTCTTTCGGCCAAAGGAATAGATTTGATTGTGGCGGATGTTGATAAAAATAACATTGGTTTGGAGGCGGGAATACGGTTTAATGACGGTAGTTTGGCTTTATATGATTACCAAGGGCAATTATTAAAAGATAAATTTATAAAAGAAAAATTTTCCGCGTGGCAAGCGATGACTTTGGAAAAAGAACAAGGAATTTTTACTTACAGTTATAATAATAATCTGACAATAAGATCGGGCGCGACAGTAGACAATTCTTCCGTTTTGAATCCAGTTTCAGGCTCATTGTTTACCGATTCAATAGGTTTTACTTCCAATATAGACGAACTTGATCCGAAATTAATTCCACCGGATCCGATAACAGGATTAACAGCTACTCCCGGTTTGGGAATTGTTACTTTGGCTTGGAATGTTTTTACGGACAACTACGGCGATTTTAATAAATTTGAAATTTATCGCGTTGATAATCCGGCGCTATCATTAACTGGACTTACTCCGATCGCTGTTCTGACTGATATGGCAATAACGTCATATATTGATAATGTGCCAGCAGGGATTTACTATTATATCGTTGCTACTGTTGATAATGATGGCAATCTAACCAGTAGCGGTCAGGGACAAAACGAAGGTTGGCTCGGTCCAGTAGCAGTGCTTTTGCCTGACCTCATCATCTCCGACCAAAGTTTAAGTCAAACCACGGTTGCTCCTGGCAACATTATTACCGCAAATGTGACGGTGAAAAACTCTGGCGCTGGCAGCGCTGACACTTCTTGGGTCGGCTACTTCTATTCCCCGGACAGCGCTTGCGGCATTGCCGGCGATATCTTGTTAACCTATGACGCGGTGGAATCTTTGGCTGCTGATACCACGGCTTCCGCGGACAACGCGTTAATAACCATTCCCAGCCAGGCTGCGGCCGGAACCGGCTACATCTGCTTTATGGCAGACAAAAACAGCGATATTAAAGAAGGAGATGAAGCTAACAACGCCACGGCGGTGGAGATTACGGTTACCGCGCCGCCTGACCTGGTTATTTCCGACCAAAGTTTAAGTCAAACCACGGTTGCTCCGGGCAACATTATTACCGCAAATGTGACGGTGAAAAACTCTGGCGCTGGCAGCGCTGACACTTCTTGGGTCGGCTACTTCTATTCCCCGGACAGCG
>Ga0156114_118_pt1 | contig 40470 bp, 35 predicted proteins | sample RifCSPlowO2_02_FD_107767 | JGI IMG/M metagenome (GOLD analysis project Ga0156114, IMG submission 107767) | Candidatus Magasanikbacteria bacterium RIFCSPLOWO2_02_FULL_43_22 | reverse complement strand
AAGTCACCAATAACCAAATGCCGTCTTTCACGGAATGGTTTGATAAAATCGGTTATCAAGATACGGAAAAATTTCGTCTGGAGGACAATACCAAGCGCGACCGCTTGGAAATTTTATATCAAATCGCCGGACTGCCTTACGACCGGCCCGAACGGTTGACAGTACGCGACATCGTGGATAATACACCTGCCTTTCAAGACGTGGTGCGTCGAAAAGGCGACCAACTTTGCGCCCTGCGCCTAGTGCCGACAAAACCGGAACTCCCAAAACTCCGCCAGCGCGGTCTGACTCTAAATGAATATCTGGCCGGTTGGTTTCGCGAACTTAAAATAAATCCTGATGATTATAAGGTGGAGGTGGTGCCACATAATGATCAAACTTTATACTCTCTGATTTTTGTAATTACCAAAAATGATATTTTTGGAGAAGCCTACGCCGGCCCTCTTTGGGATTTATCAACCGGCTTGCATGAAAAAAACTCAATTCCATTCATCTTCAGCTCAGGTGTATTAAAAATAGAAAATATTGATGAAGCAATGAGGCAGATCATAGCAAAAGCCGTCAATTTGTTGCAAATGGATGACAGTGGCAGACGCGAAATATTACATCAACAAATCAACGCGGAGTTTGACAGCGCAAACCGACTGATCGGTTATTTTGAGTCAGTCGTTTGGCCAAATCAAGAAATTTTCCTGGTTGACTACAATCGTCTTATCCCGGATTTATTCAGTGAGTTAAATTTTAACCAAACAAAAGATGGTGATTTGTCCGGCCTCTGCGCTAGCCCGGGACAAGCCGTGGGTAAAATAAAAATTATAACAAACCCAAACAATCAAGATATTGAACAAAACGAAATTCTCGTCTGCCCAATGACAACCATTAATTACCTGCCGCTGATGCGAAAGGCCGCGGGAATTATCACCGAACAAGGCAATATTTTATCCCACGCGGCAATTATCAGCCGTGAATTAAAAAAACCATGTTTAGTTGGAGTAAAAAACGCGATGAAATTATTAAAAGACGGACAGGAAGTTGAACTTGATGCCAACAATGGAATCGTAAAAATAGTTGGAAATTAGTGTATATTCGTGGTCGCTAATTAGTGGTTCCTCTTGCCTCCCAAGGGGCTTTTTGTTAGAATAACTCCAGATTTTTAATCACAAACTATGTCTATCAAACCACGCGAAGGGGCAATTTCTTGGGATGAGTGTTTTATGCGTATTTCCCATATCATCGCCGAACGTTCAAAAGATCCGTCCACCCAAGCCGGCGCGGTAATAGTAACCGCCAATAATGTAGCCGTTGGCATGGGCTACAACGGTTTTCCGCGCGGCGTGGATAGCGAGATATTTCCATGGGAACGCGAGGGTAATTTTGTGGATACAAAATACGCTTATGTTTGCCACGCGGAAGAAAATGCTATTTATAACGCTAATGTCCAGACAAAAGATTGCAAAATCTATTGCACGCTATTTCCATGTAATGAATGCGCCAAGACCATCATCCAAAACGGAATCAACGAAATCATTTTTGAAAGCGACAAGTACCATGACCAGCCGGTCTGGGTCGCCTCGCGCCGCATGCTGGACGCGGCCGGCATAAAATGCCGGCAATATATTTCTGATTTGGGATAATAAAAATATGACAAACAATAAAAAACATATATTTGTGTTCGTTGGTATGGCAGGAAGCGGTAAAAACACCTGCACAAATTATTTACACACCAAATACGCTGCTGACATTTTCAGCTTCACGACAATGCTTAAAGATGTAATTTCTCGTTTTTATCTGGAATTCAACCGTGATAATTTAATTAAATTGTCCGAGGCCGTTCGCGCCATTTTTGGTGAGGACCTACTGGCCAAAACAATGGCTAAAGATGTAGAAAACGCCTCATCAAATATGATCGCGATTGACAACGCCCGTCGTTTGGCTGATATCAAATATCTTTCTCAACTGCCTGGGTTTGTTTTAATAGAAATTGCGGCTGACATGAAAACAAGATTTGAACGGATTTCCAAACGCGGCGAAAAAACTTCTGATGCGCAGACATTTGAACAGTTTGTTGCCGAGCATCAACGCCCGACTGAACTATCCATCTTTGACCTTGCTAAACACGCAACCGAGCATATAAATAATGACGGGAATTCTGAGCAGTTGTACGCGCAGGTAGATGAATTAGTTAAAAAATATTCATGAGAGTAAAAATCAAACGCCTTAAACCAGACGCCATACTCCCGACCTACGCTCACCCGGGTGATGTTGGTATGGATTTGTATTCGCTTGAAGATTATGAATTAAAAATCAATGAAAGAAAAATTTTTTTGCTTGGGTTTGCCTTAGAATTTCCAAATGGCTACGCCGCAATTATCAAAGATAAAGGCAGTCTTCCACACTACCACGGTCTGCATACTATGGGTGGTGTTTTTGACGCCGGTTTCAGAGGCGAATATAATATAAATCTCATAAATTTGGGTTCAGAACCTGTAAAAATTGAAAAAAAACAAAAAATCGCTCAACTAATTATTTATCCTGTGGCCATCGCTGAACTGGAAGAGACTCAAGAGCTGTCTGACAGCTCGCGCGGCATGGGACAATTTGGGAGCACGGGAAAATAAAATTATGCAAACCTATCTCAACATCGTCCAAAAAATTCTCAATGAGGGAGTGGAAAAAACCGACCGCACAGGCACAGGCACGCTTGCGATCGCCGGCGCGATGTTTGAGCACGACATGGGCAAAGGCTACCCGCTTTTGACCACCAAAAAAATGCCGTTCAAAATCATGGCCACGGAACTGGAATTTTTTATCAAAGGCATCACTGACAAACAGTGGCTTTTAGACCGTAATTGCCACATTTGGGACGAGTGGTGCAATCCGAAAAAAGTGCCATACGCTCATGATGAAGAAACAAAATTAAAAATGAAAAACGAACGCGATTTGGGCGCCATCTACGGTTTCCAGTGGCGCCACTTTAACGCGCCTTATGAAAATTATGATACTGATTATATTGGCAAAGGAGTTGACCAATTAAAAAATTTAATTTCGGCTATCAAAACCGATCCTTCCAGCCGCCGCCTGATTGTTTCAGCGTGGAATCCCTGCGCGCTGGATAAAATGGCCTTGCCGCCCTGCCATTATCTTTTTCAAATAACCGTAATTGATGGAAAGTTAAATCTGCTTTGGAACCAGCGCTCGGTTGATGCCATGCTCGGCCTGCCATTTAACATTTCCAGTTATGCTCTCCTCTTACACTTATTAGCCAAAGAAACCGGATTAAAAGAGGGCAAACTCGTCGGCTTTCTGGCCGACACGCACATTTATTTAAACCACCTTGACGGCGCCAAAGAACAACTCTCCCGCGACCCAAACAAATATCCTCTGCCTCATATCCAAACCCTTCGGCATGGCTCAGGGCAAGCCAATAATTTTTCAATTTTTAAATGGCAATACACTGACACCGAACTTTTAGATTACGAATCTTACCCGCGCATACCTCTTCCGATTGCTGTATAATATAATAGTGCATAAGTGTATAAGTGTATAAGTGTGTAAGTAAATAAGTAACCTACACACCTACGCACTTACGCACCTACAGACTTCGCTATGATTACTTTAGTAGCGGCAATCTCCAAAAACAATTGCATTGGCAAAGATAATGCTATTCCTTGGGATATTCCGGAAGATATGAAACGGATGCGGGAAATAACCAAGGGGAAAGTTTTGATTATGGGACGCAAAACATGGGAATCAATACCTGAAAACCGCCGGCCTTTGCCGCAAAGAACCAATGTTGTCATCACCGGCGATAAAAATTATCCATTGCCTGCCGGCGCGGAACGGTTTGATTCGGTGACAGAAGCCATTGCCGCACACAAAAATGAAGAAATCGTTGGTTTTGGCGGACAGAGAATTTTTGAAGAGATGATTGGCATCGCGGATGTTTTGGATTTGACTTTGGTTGACCAAAATATTGAAAATTGCCACGCGTTTTTCCCGGTGATTGACCCGAATGTGTGGAAAGTTGCTGAAGAAAAAAAACATGATGGGTTTGCTTTTGTAAAATATGAAAGAAAAAAGTGATAAGAGATATGAGATAAGAGATAATTGTAACCAAACTTGGTGAATCTTATGGCCAATCACCGCGGACTATTCATTCTTCTAGAAGGCACCGACGGCTCGGGCAAAACCCTGCAGACCAGTCTTTTGATTAAACGGCTGAAAAAACTCGGAAAAAAAGTGGAACAGATCAGTTTTCCGCAATACGGCCAACCGAGCGCTGTTTTGGTGGAAAAATATCTGAACGGCGAGTTTGGCAGCGCGCGAGAAGTCGGACCATACCGCGCTTCCATATTTTACGCGATAGACCGTTTTGCCGCGTCTGAACAGATAAAAAAATGGCTAAAACAAAGCAAAATTGTTATTGCCAATCGCTATGTCGCGTCCAACATGGGGCATCAGGGCGGAAAAATAAAAAACGCGAAAAAACGCCGGCAATATTTGGACTGGGTGTATGATTTGGAGTATAATATACTCGGTATTCCGAAACCGGACGTTAATTTGATTTTACATGTTACACCAAAAATTTCTCAACAGCTGGTGGACAAAAAAGGCGAACGAAAATATCTCAAAGGCAAAAAGCGCGATATCCACGAAGACGACTTGAATCATCTCCGCGACGCTGAACAGACTTATTTGGAAATAAGCAAAAAATATCCGAAATTCAAAATCATTGAATGCGTTGAAAATAACAAAATCCTCCCACCCCAAATCATCCACGAAAAAATCTGGCAAACAATCGCCAAATCGTCCTTAATTCAAAATTCATAATTCCTAATTCTTAACTATATGCTCATCTCAGCCGTAGAACTTCTCAAGAAATCCGTAAACTTATATACCAACAACTTCGTCGTCATCTTAAAGTACCTTTTACTCACACTAATCCCCACCCTCATCGCTGTCTTGGTAATGTGGATACCGACAATTTTTGGTGATACTTTCTCTTCAATACTAATAAAATTTTGGTGGTTATTCACCGCAATGGGAATTTTTACTTTCTTACTGGTCGCTCTGCTCGGACTCTGGTTCAGTTTCACTCTCATGCGAGTAATAAAAAAACTCTATCATGGAGAAACTCTGTCTCCGCTCTTGATAACCACCAAAGAAACGGAAAAGGTGGTTTGGAAAGGTATTGGCACCAGCTTATTGGTTGGAGTATATACAGTGGCGCCATTTGTGGTTGGAGCGATACTTTTGATTCTCAACCGACTTGCCGTTATCCTTCCTTTTGGTATTTTAACGCCAATGTCGTCGGCAGTAGTGCTTGCTTTAGGTGGTATTTTGGCAGTATACGGCAGTATCCACGCTATAATCTTTTCTCTAAAATTATTCCCGGCAACATATGAAACTGTTCTCGCCGAAAAACCAACCCATGAATCAATTAAATCAGCCTTCGCTCTAACACAAAATCGTTGGTGGTTAATCTTAGGAAGGCTCTTACTAACCGCCGCCGCTGTATGGTTTGTCTATTTGGTGTTATCGCTTATATTATCGTTGGTATTGGATTCCCTGCTCAAAATTTTCGGAATAGTCGGTGGAGGCACTATTCTGATTTATAACATTTTGATGCAAGCGCTTTCTCTCTTAGTAACTCCAGTCGCCTTTGCCACCGCCATTATCCTCTACGAAGAATTAAAAAAACTCGGCCCGGCGCGAATTGAACAAAAAACATAAACATGTCCAAATATACCGCCATCATCGGCATGGAAGTTCATATTGAGCTTAAAACCAAAAGCAAGATGTTTTGCGGTTGTAAAAATGATCCGGACATTAAGGAGCCAAACACAAACATCTGTCCGATTTGCACTGCCCAACCGGGAACCCTGCCAGTGCCAAACAAACAAGCAATCGCTTGGACGGTTTTAATCGGTAATGCGCTCGGATGCGAAATCCGCGAGCTTTCAAAATTTGACCGCAAGCATTATTTTTACCCAGACCTGCCAAAGGGTTATCAAATTTCCCAATACGATGAACCGATTGCCGAACGCGGCGCGATAACTCTTGATTTTCCTCTTAATGATAATATCCGAGAAACCGCAAAAATCAACATCACTCGCGTACATTTGGAAGAAGATACAGCAAAATTAACTCATGACACTAAAGGCAACACGCTGGTTGATTTTAATCGAGCTGGAACCCCGCTTGTAGAAATCGTAAGCGACCCTGACTTCAAGACAGCGTTAGAAGCAAAAACTTATTGCCAAGAATTGCGCGGTATTTTCAGATACTTGGAAGTAAGCGATGCTGACATGGAAAAAGGCCATATGCGCTGTGAAGCGAATATTTCTGTTCAAGAAGCCGATAAATTTGAAATTGTTGACGGCAAAGTAAAACCTTTGGGCAATTACAAACTGAATAATAAGGTGGAGGTGAAAAATATCAATTCTTTCCGCGCCGTGGAAAAAGCGCTGGAGTTTGAAATTAAACGGCAAACAGAATTATTGGAGAAAGGCGAAACTTGGCCGCAACAAACTCGCGGCTGGGATGAAAATAAAAGTGAAACCGTGTTACAGCGAATTAAAGAAAACGCGGCCGATTATCGCTATTTTCCCGAGCCGGACATCCCGCCGTTTCATCCGGAAAAAATTGCCGGAAAAATTTCTTTGCCGGAATTGCCTTTGCAAAAACGAAATCGCTTTCATGAAGAATATGGCTTGTCTTACGCTGACGCGAAAATTTTAAGTGAAGATAAAGATTGGGCGGATTTTACCGAAAAAGTGATGAGTGAGGTGGTGGAATGGCTGGATTCTTTGCCAGAATCTAAAAATAAAGCCGAGAAGGTGCCGCAGAAAATCGCGCGGCTGGCGGGCGGGTGGATCACTTCCAAACTGATGGGAATTTTAGCGGAGAAAAAAATGGAAATTACCGAAGTAAAGTTTTCCGCGGAAAACTTCGCCGAACTTATCGCTTTAATTTATGATAATCGCGTAAACTCCACCAACGCGCAAAAAATTCTTTTAATTATGGCCGGTTCTAAAACTGACAAAGACCCGACGCATATTATGGAAGAAAAAGGCTGGGGGCAAGTTGATGATGAAAATAAAATCAACGAAGTTGTCGTGGAAATAATTAGAAGCTATCCCAAACAAGTTGCTGATTTCAAAACCGGTAAAGAACCGATAATTAAATTCTTAATCGGCATGGCAATGAAAGCCACTGAAGGCTCGGCTGATCCGAAAGTGGTGGAAAAACTTTTGCGGGAAAAATTAACCTGATACTTTTCTCTTCTCCTCCTTTTCTCTCTTCTGTCTCTCTTTAATAAGTTTCTTTACATAAACGTAATATTTGGTATCCATCGCTTCCTGACTGTTTTTGCCGCCAAAACGATTCACGCCGGCAGCTTCCATTGGTTTATCAAAAATAGAAGTCCTGACGTTTGAGGAAGAATTTAGTCTGCTAATGGAAGTTGTCGGCAGTGGTTTATTCAGCACGGGAAAATTTGAAATCTTGCCTGCTGACGGCCTCATTAGTTTATTTAATGTGTTTGATAGCGGCATAAAACTCTGTCATTGCGAGGAGCTCGCGCGACGAAGCAACCCAGCAATCGCGCGAGAACGCGAAAGCGATATGGATTGCTTCGCCTGCGAAGGCTCGCAATGACTTTAATTAGTATAAACTACCCCGCACCTAAAAATTCCCCCGCCAACTCCTCCGCCTCTTCATAAGTCTTACGCCATTTAATCCGCGGGTCGCGCTTGAACCATGTTACTTGGCGCTTGGCGTAACGGCGGGTGTCTCGTTTCAAAAACTCAATCACCTGATCCAAACTAAATTGTTTTTCAAAATAACCTTTAAACTGGCTGTAACCTATACCGCTCAAACTCGGCAAATCCCAACTGTATTTTTGTTTTAACAAATCCTCAACTTCTTTCAACAACCCCAACTTCATCATATCATCAACCCGCTTGTCAATGCGCGCGTAAAGCTCGTCGCGCGGCACTTCAATGCCAATCTGCAAAAATTCGTATAATGGCTCGCCTTTTTTTTGCTGTTCGGAAAATGGCGTACCGCTCAAAAGACACACTTCCAGCGCGCGGACAATCCGGCGTTTGTTATTAAAATCAACTGTTTCCGCGCCTTTCGGATCAAACTGTTTTAACAATTGCATCAACTCATAATTATCTTTCTCTTCCAAACTACGACGCAATTTTTTGTTTGGCGCGATTTGCGGAATTAACAAATTGTCAACCAAAGCGTGAACATACAAACCTGTACCGCCGGTCACAAACGGCTGATGCCCGCGCTCAAAAATCAAATTAACGCATTTGTTCGCTCTATCTTTAAATTCTGATACTGTAAAAGACTTGCCGGGATCCAAAAAATCAATCATGCAGTGCGGAATGTCTTGAACATAATATAATTTATGCAAACCGACCCGCTTCCATTCCCCAGGCTCTTTAGCCGTGCCAATATTCATTTTTTTATAAATCTGCCGCGAATCAGCGGAAATAATCTCGCCATTAAATTTTTTCGCCAAACGCAAACTCCAACCGGTTTTCCCGCTGGCAGTGGTGCCGACAATGACGATGACTCTTGATAATGATTTCGTTTCCCTGGGCATAAAACAGGCAGAATAATTTCATTAAAAAAGTCTGAAAGTCTATAAAGTCAAAAAGTCATAAAGTCATAAAGTATTGACGGCATTCGCGACTTTACAGACTTTAAAGACTTTACGGACTTTACGGACTTTCTAACTACATTATACCACTTTCCCGCGTAAAACCCACGTATCGGCCCAGTCTATTTTGACTGGCACGATCTGTCCAATCAAATCTAACTCGCCAGGGAATTGCGTCAATTTCATTTCCGAAGAATTGCCTGAACAAATATTTTTTTCGCATTTATCAACCAACACCATCACAATTCGTCCAACATATTTTTGATTTTTGCGATAAGCGGTTTCTTCCATTAAATCTTGCACCGCCTGCCAGCGTTGTTTTTTAATTTCGCGCGGAACATCGTCTTTAAATGTTTTGGCCGCAACCGTGCCGGCGCGTTCGCTGTATTTGGCTTGATACGCGATATCAAAATCGCACTGGCGATATAAATCCAAAGTATTATTAAATTGTTCGTCGGTTTCTCCGCAAAACCCGACAATTAAGTCTGTGCCAATAGCGATGTCCGGTCTGGCAACGCGAATTTTTTTAATTAAACCAATATAAGACTCGCGTGTGTACTTGCGATTCATCTTGCGTAAAATTTCATTATCCCCGCTTTGCACCGGCAGATGTAAATAATTTATTTGCTTTGATAATTTCAACGCTTCAATTTGTTCATCATTAAAATACTGCGGATCAGCCGCGGTCCAATGCAATCGCTCCACGCCGTCAATTTGATTCACCTCCCGCAACAAAGCTGTGAAGCCGTCGCCAAACGGATTGCCTTGATTTATGATTTTAAAATTATTCACCACCTGTCCCAACAGCACCACTTCTTTAATCCCGCTCGCCGCCGCTTGTTTAATTTCTTCCAAAATATCACGAACAACTCGGTTGCGCTCGCGGCCGCGCGCGTAAGGCACGGCGCAATAGGTACAAAAATTATCACAACCTGTTTGAATCGTGATAGACGCGGAGATATTATTGACACGCAAAGGATTAACGTTCAAATAATCGCCGTGGTCATCAAAATTATCCGCAAACAAATCACGATTAAGAGACAATAATCTTTTTGGTAATAAATTTAACTCATCAATTGGAAAAAACAAATCCACGCCGGGAAATTTTTTTCGCAATTTTCCATCTTTATCCCGTCCTGGCAGGCAACCGGTAACACAGACAATCAATTCCGGCCGACGCTGGCGCAACTCCTGCCAATTTTTTACCACGCCAAATACTCTGTCTTCGGCAGACTGCCGCACACTGCAAGTGTTGATTAACAGAACATCAGCCTCGTTCGCGCTATCAGCAACTTCCATCCCGGTACCTGATAACAAGCCGCCAATCCTTTCCGAATCGTTTTTATTCATTTGACAACCAAGGGTAGTGATATGATACTTGCTTAACATAAGTATGACTAAGCGATGTAATTCAGAGTAAAATTTATTAAAGTTAATAAATAAATTGAGATAAGAGATATGAGATAGGAGATAGGGAATAAAAAATTAATCTTTAAATCTTATCAATTATCTCCTATAACTTATCTCCTTTATCTCCTCACTTCCCGCGACAAAATCAGCTCCTAACACTAACCTCACTTTCACCATTTTAACCTAATCCTCTCGCCAATTCAACCCCCTAAAAATGAAGGCGCGCCGGTCGTAGAAACGATCCGGCGCTAACAGCCCTCCCTTTCTGCCGATGACACGACTGGCCGCCGCCCAATCACGATTTCCTGTCCCTCACTCAGCGACAAGCCGACTCCGGACGGATTTGGCCAAATCCGCGCCTCATCGCGGTCCTCGCACATAATCGCCTTGAACGCCAAAAAAGCGCTCTGCGTCTTCCCTGATCCGTCGCGGGTAAAATACCCGCCACGCGAAGCAGTAACTCGCCATGTCCACTTGCGGTTGAAGCCGTCCACAAGTATGACCCACCTTACCCGCTTCGTAAGGGCAAAGACCTCCTCATCGCAATACTCATCAATGGCTTCCAGTGTCCATGGTCCCCTGACCAAAGACACTAAAAGCTCCCTCTCATCAGTTCCTTTCCACTCCACATAGCTGAGCACCAGCCGAGTGAGCAGACCGAAGAGAGCCGAACGCCGTCTCTTTGTTTGCGGATTCATAACCCCCTCCTTTCCGCAGAACAATGCATAATACCACAACCAAAAAAATAGTCAAGCGTTGACATCCACAGCTTTAAAGTGTTATAGTATCACCAGCTTAATTACTCATTAACTTCCATAATATGGGAGAAGCTCAGCGCAAACCAATTGAAAGTCCAGCTAATCAACAAGTAGATGAACACCAACAAAAATATACCTCTCAGACCCCCCTAGAAGAAGGAAGAAGGCGACAAGGCGGCTTTACTGGCAGCACGACCGAACTACTTGCGCAATTGCGAAAAGAAATGGCTTTAGATCAACAAACGCGCGCAACAAAACCAGAACCTGAAATTCCGGAAGTGATTGAAATAAGTGACGAAGATGTGGTTGATGAAGCAAAAGAATGGCACAAACGCGGTTATATAGCCTCGGACGAAGAGGCATTGCCGCCGGCGATCCCGGATGAATCAGCTCTACCCAACGCCCAGAGATACTTGAAATTGGATAAACAAACAGAAGAGTTAGTGGAAGCACGTAAAAAAATAGGACGCCCACTAATACTTAATCCAGAGTTACAAAAATTACTATTACTAGTTATAGAGCAAGAGAGAAAAGTAAAAAAAGAAATGGACAAACTGGAAGCTTATTTTAGACGAAACGGCGTCAAAATAGTCCAGTTGGAAGGTATTGTCCGCCGCGCAAAAAAACAAGCCGCTCCAGTAGAGACTGAAAAGGTAGCTGAAGAAGTTAAAAAAGAAAAAATTACTTCTCCGGCAGAAACACGTCGGTTCCAACCTCATCCAGTATATTACAGAAAGGTTGGTGGAAATAGTGGACCAATTGGCGGCTACGGCACAGGAAATTTAGCGGAAGTAATTGGCCATAAAAGTGGTGCGTCAATATCCGATGTCAACCGACGAACCAGCGAAGATAGCACGGAACGCACCAACGAGGAAGCCATATTTGATCTTGATCAAGAGTTAATAAACTCCAATAGAGATGTTAAATTTTTTGGTCAAGACAAGAATTGGGCTGAAAAAGATTTAACAAAAGAAATAGCGCCGGAAAAACTTCTGCAAAAATTATTTCATTCTGAAATATATCTTGATAAAGAAGAACACACGGCGGCAATTTTGGCTGACAAAACTTTTCTTCAAGCTCTTGATATTGAAAAATGGAACGGAGATTTGTCGGTTTTAAAAGAAGTCGTGGGAAGATTATCACTAGAAAAATTTGATGAACTTACCGCCATAAAACACAACAAACCGTGGTTTAAACGGCTTTTCAAATCGCCTGAAGAAAAACTTTTTGAAACGCAAATGGAGGCATTGGACGATTTGGCGGGAAAATTGATTGCGGGTGGAAAAGAAACGCCGGCTTCTCCGGAAGCCAAACGGCTCCTGCGCGCAATGACAAAACGATAATAAAAAAACGATGGTTTGTCATTCCCGTCCCCACTTTCGTGAGGATAAATTCCAATGGGAATCCATCGCGTCCGATTTTTGGATCCCCATTTTGATGGGGATGACAAATTACTTTCTCTCTCTAATCTCTCCCAACACTTTTCCAACAAAATCCTCTTTACTCATCTTTACCTGATCTTTTTCACCTCGGACTCTAATCATCCACTCTTGTTCTGAGCTTGCCGAAGGATCGCCGGACAATTCTTTGTCGCCGACAATGATAATGTACGGAATTTTTCGTCCGGCGGCCTTGCGAACTTTGTTGCCGACTGTTTCATCCGCGTCGTCAACTTCCACCCTAACGCCGATGCCGCGGAATTCTTCGGCAAGCGCTCTCGCGCCTTCCTGATGTTTTGTCGCGACCGGAGCAAACAAAACTTGTACTGGCGATAACCACACTGGAAACGCGCCGGCATAATGCTCTATTAAAATAGACATAAAACGTTCCGGGGAACCAATAATAGCGCGATGAATCATGACCGGAGTTTTTTCCGTACCGTCCTTATTAACATATTTTAATCCAAACCGTACCGGCATGTTAAAATCAACCTGAATCGTAGAAATCTGCCATTCACGGCCAAGCGCGTCCTGCACAATAATATCCATCTTTGGACCGTAAAAAGCCGCCTCGCCTTCGGCTCTTTTATATTCAATTCTTTTATTTTTCAAAATGCCTTCCAGCAACGCCTCGGCCTTATTCCACACCTCGTCGCCGCCTAAATATTTCTCCGGCTGTTTGGGGTCGCGCAGAGAAAGACGCACCCAATATTTCATATCAAAAGTGCGCAATGCCTTCTCAATGATGCCGAGCACCGGAGAAAATTCCTGCTCAATTTGATCCTCGCGACAAAAACAATGCGCGTCATCTTGGCAAAAACAGCGCAAACGAGACAGGCCGTTTAGCTCGCCTGGGCGTTCGTCGCGATACAGGTTGGCAAAATCAGCAATTCTAATTGGTAGGTCGCGGTAACTGCGCATCTTGGACGCGTAAATCTGCGTATGTTGCGGACAGTTCATTGGCTTAAGAAAATATTCCTCGTCCGAATAGTGCGACCTTACCATTAACATGTCATCCTTGTATTTATCATAATGGCCGGAAATTTTAAACAGTTCCGCTTTGTTCATGTTGGGAGTATGCACGGTTTGATAGCCAATCCCCTTTTGCAATTCATCAATGTAATTAATTATTTCTTGGCGGATAATCGCTCCATGGAAAGTAAACAGTGGCATTCCCGGGCCCACTAAATCAGAAAACACAAACAATTCCAATTCTTTGCCCAATTTGCGATGGTCTCGTTTTTCGGCCTCTTCCAGCATGTATAAATATTTATCAAGCTCGTCCTTTGTCTCAAACGCCGTGCCATAGATACGCGTCAACATCTTATTTTTCTCATCTCCGTGCCAATAAGCGCCGGCGATTTTTAATAATTTAAACGCGCCAATCTCCCCGGTGGACTTTAGATGCGGACCGGCGCAAATGTCCACAAACGTCTTGGGCATATCACCGCCCTTCTTTCCCAGCCAATACACACTAACGCTTTCGCCGCGCTGTTCTATTTCATCAATCCATTCATGTTTATATTCATTGCCTTTATAAGTGCCGCTGCTGAAAAATTTCCTCGCTTCTTTTGCGCTCATTTCGTCTTTAATTATCGGCAGATTTTCTTTAATGATTTTAGCCATTTCTTTTTCAATCTTGATAAAATCAGCCTCTGAAATCTTAATTTCAGAATCAAAATCAAAATAAAAACCATCTTCCGTTGCCGGACCCATGGCGGCTTTGATTTTTCCTGGCCACAAACGCAACATCGCCATTGTTAACACATGCTCGCAGGAATGGCGCAAAGCCAAAAGTTTTTCTTGTTTATCCATAAAATTTATTTCGTATAAGCTCATTCAACTACTGCTATATGTTAAGCTATTGCAGAGACACTGTCAACCCATCGGTTGCTCTCGGGGTAAAGACGCCAAATCACCGTACCCTATTCCCCATTAACAAAATTTTTGATATAATAAACTCACTAAATCTAAACTCTTCCTATGTTGCCAGAAAAGCTGTTAAACGTCCTGCTGAAAGAACATTTCAAAATCAGCGGCGCTGACCTGAAATCATATTCCGCCAAGGCCAAAAAAGTAAATAAAACACCGGAACAGTACCTGCTTGATGAGGGTATTGTTGATGAGACAGCGCTTTATACCGAAGTTGCCAAAGGCATGGCTGCGCCTTTCATTGAATTAGGGGGGAAAGAAATCAAAAAAGAAGTGCTTAATTTAGTGCCACCGCCATTTGCTCAAACTCACGAGATTATCGCTTTTGATAAAAGCTCAACTGAAATCAAGCTGGCTACGTTGGATCCGGATGATATCCAGAGTATTGAATTTTTACACCGAAAAACGGGGCTCAACCCAAAAGTCTATGTTGCCACGCCATCGGGCATCAGAGACGCCCTGCGGCGCTATCACGCTGATTTGGAGAATGATATCGCCATCACCCAGCTGGCAGACGGCGCACAAGATACCGGCGATCTTAAAAAGGCGGCGCAGGAATTGCCAATCATCAACATCGTCAATAGTATTCTGGAACACGCGGTTTATGAAGGAGCGAGCGATATCCACATTGAGCCAACCGAAAAAGAAATGGTGGTGCGTTATCGGGTAGATGGCTTGCTCCACATGGTAATGAATCTGCCGAAAGCAGTCAAAAGCGGTATTGTGGCGAGAATTAAAATTTTGGCGAATTTAAAGATTGATGAACACATGAAACCGCAGGATGGCCGCATTAAAATTCAAATTCAAGATGAAAAACTCGCTATGCGCGTTTCCATCATTCCGGTTTATGATGGAGAAAAGATTGTCATGCGTATTTTGCACGAAGGACAGAAACCTCTGCCGCTTGACGCGCTGGGATTTTTACCCGGCCCAAGAAAATTAGTGGAAGAAGCAATAAAAAAACCGCACGGTATAATCTTAGTTACCGGTCCGACCGGTTCAGGAAAAACCACCACGCTCTATTCTCTGTTGGGTATTTTAAACCAGCCGAACGTAAACATTTCCACGATTGAAGATCCGATTGAATATCATGTCCAAGGCGTGAACCAAAGCCAGATCAATCCACAGGTCGGCTTCACTTTTGCCGCCGGTTTGCGCGCGTTTCTGCGCCAAGACCCGAACATTATAATGGTTGGCGAGATCCGCGACGAAGAAACCGCGGAAATTGCCATTCACGCGGCCATGACCGGACATCTGGTGCTGTCCACCCTACACACCAATGATGCCCCGACTACCCTGCCGCGTCTTTTAGATATGGGTGTACCGCCTTTTTTGATCGCGTTTACCGCCAATATCATTGTAGCTCAACGTTTAATTCGTAAAAACTGTGAATTTTGCAAAAAAGAATACCGGCTTGAAAAAGCGGCGGTAAACGAACTTGGTAAGTTGTTTGATGTTAAAAAACTCACTTCTCTCTTTACTGACCAGGGCATAAAACTAGACGCTAAAGAAAAAACTCTGGAGAACATGACTTTTTATCAAGGCGATGGCTGCCGCCGTTGCGGCAATAGCGGACATAAGGGACGTGTCGGCATTTATGAAGTACTGGAAGTTGATTCTGAACTGGCGCAAAAAATCAATCAGCGCGCCACTGCCGATGTTATCAAAGAATACGCGCGCAAAAAAGGCATGCTTACCATGATGGAAGACGGGTTGGTGAAAGCCAAACAAGGCATTACCACGATTGGCGAAGTTTTACGCGCGACCAGAGAATAATTTATGAAACCGGAAAAAAAGTTATCACCGCTTGAACAAAAGTTAAATAATTTTGTCGTCAAATACTTGACTGGCATTCCTTTCGTGCAAAAAATGTTTTTTGTTGAGCATCTGCACACCATGATACATGCCGGGCTGTCAGTGGTTGAGTCATTAGATGTTTTGAGCAAGGAAATAGAAAATCAAAAGTTGAGGACGGTGATTGCCACCATCAAATCAGACGTGGAAAAAGGACAAACATTAAGTGAATCCTTGACCAAACACCCAAAAGCCTTTCCGCCGATTTACGTGCAGATGATCGCGGCCGGAGAAGTGGCCGGAAAACTGGAAGAGTCATTGTTTCAAGTTACCAACCAGATGCGCAAAACCCATGAATTAATGTCAAGCATCCGCGGGGCCATGATTTATCCGTCAGTGATTATTGCCGCGATGGGCGGCATCGGCGTGATGATGGTAACCGTGGTCCTGCCAAAACTGATAACTCTGTTTAATGAATTTGACGCGGAACTGCCGCTGGCAACCAAAATCATGATTACCATCACTAAATTCGCCAGCAGCCCTTTTAACATGGTTCTTATAGTTGTGATTACCATTGGAACAATCATGGGTTTTATGTCTGCCTTGCGCAAGTTTCCGGATTTTAAATATTTCGTTCATAAAATGAATTTACATTTGCCTATTTTCGGCAAGATAATGAAAAAAATCAACTTAGCGCGCTTTTCGCTTACTCTATCTTCATTGCTAAAGAGCACAATTCCAATAATTGACGCGGTGCAAATCACCGCGGATACCTGCGGCAACGTCATTTATCGCAATATTCTAAAACAAGCGGCGGAAAAAATTAAAACCGGCGCGCCTTTGTCTGAAATCTTAAGCCAAAACCCGGCTCTTTTCCCGCCAATGGTGACAGAAATGATTATGGTGGGTGAACGCACCGGCGAGGTTCAACAACTCTTGGATGAATTATCGGCTTTTTATGGCAGTGAGGTGGATAAAACCATGAAAAATTTTACAGCGATCATTGAGCCGGTTATCATCATAATTTTAGGCGTGGCAGTGGCTTTTATGGCAATCGCCGTAATTATGCCAATGTACTCGCTGGTGCAAAATTTCTGATTTATGTTCACCAATCCGTTTCCAAACGCTTTCGGTTTAGATATTGGCGATCTGTCGGTCAAACTGATCCAGCTTCGCAATCGTTCGCTTTTGTACCGAGCGCCGCATTACGAAATCATGAACATAAGAGAAATATCTCTTCCACCTGGCTTAATTGTAAATGGCGAACTCCAACAGCCGGAAGAAGTCCGCAAGAGAATGGCAAAAATGCTGCGCGGCCTAAATGCCAAACAAAAACCGATCCGCAGCCCGTGGGTGGTGGCGGCTTTGCCGGAAACTCAAAGTTTTATCAAAATGATTCAAATAAAAAAATTCTTGGACGAATTAATTGACTCTGATATTCTAACTTCGGCAAAAAAACACATCCCTTTTGACGAGGATAATTATTATTTACAATGGCAGATCATACCCAACGGCAGCGGCCCAAACGCTACAAACGTATTAATCGGCGCTGTCCCAAAACTGATTGCTGACGGCTACACTTACTTGCTGGAAAGTTTGGGTTTGGGTGTAATAGCGTTAGAGATAGAAGCTTTATCCATCGCGCGCAGCATGGTTACCGCTAAAAAAGAATACATTGATGAAGCCCGGGTGATTTTGGATATTGGCGCTTCGCGCTCCTGTTTGATTGTCCACGACCATGATATTATTCAATTCAGCACCTCTCTGCCGTTTTCTGGAGAAATTGTCACCACCGCGATCGCTCAGGCGCTTCACATATCAAATGAAGAAGCGGAGGCGATAAAATTAAAGCAAGGCTTGGATTTTAAGCAAAACCGACGCAATAGTTGGACGGCGCTGATAAAATTAACTGATGATTTCGTTGATTCAATTAAAAACGCGATTGATTTTTATTACTCCCACTTTACGGAAGCCAACCGCATCACCCGCATTGTCATGTGCGGCGGCGGCGCCAACCTGAAACGGCTGGATCGCATCATATCCGCGAAACTAAAAATAACCGCCCGACCTGGCAATCCATGGAAAAATTTATCAGCCAAAAAAGATATCGGATTATCTCCGGAAAAAGCCATTAGTTACGCCACGGCCATTGGTTTGGGCCTGCGCGCGGCTGATAATCCTTTTTTTACCAAATACATCATATGATACCCTGCCGTATTAATTTAATCTCTCCGCCAAAACGCCGCCACCTTCAAACCATGGTCCGTTTCCAGTTTCTTAAAAATATACTTGAAGTTATTTTGATCGTCACCTGCGTCATCGGCATCGCGATGCTGGGAGGCGAGTGGGTGCTTGGCAGCTATTTTAATGAATTGAATGTCACTATTTATTCTTTGCAAAACCGTTACGCTGAAACCAATCAAACCGTAAAAATACTCAATGAAAAGCTTAAACGGATAGAATTCATCCAAAATTTTTACCACCCGATAACGCCGCTATTGCCGGAGATTGCTTCGGCTGTGCCTGATGGCGCCAACTTAACCGCGCTTAACATAGATTTAAAAAATAAAATCATCAGTCTAACCGGCTTTGCCGCCAATCGCGATGATCTCTTGAACCTTCAGTCGCGGCTTGAACAAATCTTATGGGTTGAAAAAACCGATATCCCGGTTGACCAGCTCACTAAAAAAGACAATATCAACTTTTCTTTTTCCGCTGCCATTAAATAATTATGACGCGCCTAACTCTAATTCAAAAAATTCTACTGACGCTCGGTATAATTATGGCTGTCTTGCTGTCTATTTTGGCGGGTATAGTTTATCCGGTATCGCAAAAAATATATCGTTTGCAAAAAGAAATAAATCGGGTGGAGGCGGAGCTGGAGAAACGCTATGAAAACTCACAAAAATTCAAACGCACAGCAAGAGAAATTAGCGAGATAACAAAAAACACAAATCAATTGGCACAGACCATGATCGCGGCCGGCGGCGAACTTGACATGATCACTCGTCTGGAAAATCTCGCGGAAAAAAATCATATCACGCAAAATCTGGAGGTGATTTTCAAAGAAATAAAAGACGATAAACCGCGCGCCAGTCTTACTCATTTTTATTTACTGAATTTTTCTAATCAGGGAGACTTTGCCGACCATCTTCGTTATTTGGCCGAGTTGGAAAAACTGCCTTTTTATCTTATTGTTGATAATATAAAATGGGAAAAAGGCAAAGAAGATAAAGCCAAAAAATCACCTATTACTTTAAATTTTAGCGGAATCATCTATGTTGACCCCACGTCAGTCAAAAAATAAACGCGCGATTCTGCTGGCGGAATACAAAGAGTATGAGCGTTTGCACATAATTAGCATTGCCGCGGCGATACTAATCGCTGTCGGAGTTGGCGTTACTCTATTTTTCCTTTACACCAACATTTATCAATCAATCAGCAAAACCCGCGAGGTTCTTTTGACCGACCCCGCCCTGAACGTGGAGACGGTTGATTTTAACAAATATGACTCGGCGATAGCGGCGTGGGAGAAAAAAATGAACGCGGAAACACCGGCGCCAACGCGCGATCCATTTCTATTCATCGCGAAACCAAACGCGACTTCCACCCAACAATTATGAAATATCTGTTTCAACTCGGCCATCAACCGCAAATCTCCGCCGCTGAAATAACAGCGGTTTTGTCGCTGCATCGCTTCACCGCCTCATCACTGCATCACCGAGAGAATTTTTTAAATTTAGAAACAGACCAACAATTAAATTGCGAGGGGTTAATTGAAATCCTCGGTGGGACAATTAAAATAATGCAAAAAATTAATTTTGCCAATATCGCCGACTACTTATTGACTAAAAAATCAGAAGGTAAAATCCACTTCTCTCTTTCTGGCCCAGACAGTCGCCAGCTTGCGCTGGAAGCAAAAAAAACACTTAAATCTGCGGGGTGTTCTGTGCGTTACATTGAACCAAAAAATACCGCCACGATTCTGCACAATAGTCTAATCCAGCGGCAAACTGATTTAACGATTTTTGCCAACGAAATTTTCGTCACCAAAGCAATCCAGCCGTTTGAAGAATTCAGCCAACGCGATTACGACCGCCCGCAAAGCGACAATAAAAGCGGCATGCTGCCGCCAAAGCTGGCAAGAATAATGATTAATCTGGCGCAAATACCAAAAAACGCGGCGATTCTGGATCCGTTCTGCGGTTCCGGCACAATTTTAACCGAAGCCATGGTGATGGGATATGGAAATCTAATCGGTTCTGACATCAGCGCCAAAGCCGTCGCTGATACTGAAAAAAATCTAGAATGGACAAAAGACAATTATCTCTTATCTCCTATCTCTTATCTCCTCTGCGAATCGCCCGCAACTCAACTAACCAAACACATCAAACCCGCTTCAGTTGACGCCATCATCACTGAACCATTGCTTGGCAAGCCGCTGACTGGCAGAGAAAATATAGAAAAACTACAAGCTCAAACTGACGAACTCGCAAAATTATATATAGACTCTTTTAAAACCTTCGCTAAAATTTTAAAACCCGGCGGTGTTGTGCTGTTTATAATTCCAAAATTTTTGTACAAAGACGAGTGGGTGGAAATGGATTGCGTGGATAAAATAAAAAAGACCGGTTTTAAAACCGTCCCGTTTGAAATACTTGGTAGCAAATCCGTCGAGCATCTTACTTACCATCGTCCCGACCAACATCTGGCGAGAACGATTTGGAGGTTTGTAAAAAAAGTGAGTGTCGACCACCTCTCTGCCCCTCCGGGCATCTCCCCTTGTTAAGGGGAGAGGTTAGATACCCCCCTCCTTGACAAGGAGGGGAACACAGGGGAGGTGGTATCGCAATCACTCATAAATACATCTTCTCAACCCTAACACCTGTATAATAATACTTCAATAATTCTTCAAAACTCAACCCTTCTTTATCCGCTCGAATAGCCGCGTCGCGCTGACTCATGCCCACACCATGGCCCTTTTTCGTTCTGCCGCTATCATACCCTGCCTTAACTGGTTGCAACCATGGTTTGTCTGTTCCGCCCCAAACGTTTTTCCAGCTCTTGGTCCAGCCATTGCTGTTGCCGAAATACGGCGTGGTAACAATTTCATTATTGTAAGTTACCATAATGCCGCGCGTATCTCTGGCCGCTTGCGCCACATTGCTCATCGCCATTTCCGAATCATAGCCCAAATAAAGCTGGTCGTAGGTGTTGGCGATAACGTCAAAAAATGGATATTTATTTTTATTAAAATAAGCGTAATTCCGCGCCGCCACCATATTGGCCTTGATAAACTCAATCGGGGCTTTGTTGCTTGTTTCTGCCATGCCGACGACATAATCTTCAAAAAGCAGGTCATTCACTACATAAAACTTGCCATCCACCTCGCCGCGGCGGAACTCAACAGCGCCGCGATAGTGATTATGATCTCCAGTAGTTACCCATTTGGCTGGACGCTTCAAATTAAAAATTGTAAATACCGCGTGCGGATCTGATTGTGGCGATAATTTCACATACTGCGGAGAAGAAAATTCCAAACCGCCTCCATCAAAACTATACTCGCCATCTTTATAACGCAGAATCGCGATTTTATTTTTTGGCAAAGCTCCTTTTGTCTCACTGCCAACAGAAATAACGTAGTCGTCATTGGCGGACATAAACTGCATCCGCGCGTCATCCGCCAAATTAATTCCGACCCTCAATCGCGGTTCCTCGCTCAAACGCGGAACAAATACTTCAATTGCCTCGGAAAAAGTCGGCGCCTGATAATCCACCGGCGCGTCTTCAGTCACTTCCACCGGCACTTCCACTTCAATTTCCTTTAATTCATTGCCATCTACTTCAACTAAAAACTTCGCGATATAATTTCCCTTTTTTTCAGGAGTGCGAAAATTAAACGTCAAACGCAAAAATTCATCGGGCGCGACATTTTCTTCTCCGCTCAAAGCCACTTGCGCGTTATCCCAATTCGTGTCGGCAAAACTCGGTCCGCCCAAGCTGGCCACGGTCGCCGTCCCAACAAATTTGACTCTGTACTTCTGCCAAACGGCCGTGCCTTTATTCATCAAAGTCAAAACTTGTTTAATTCTTTCACCGCCGACAGATGTAACTTGTTTCTTACTCAATCCCACCCTCTTGGCCTGATATTCAGCGCCATTTGTCGTAACATCATTGACTTGCTCGGTGACAGCGGTTTTTTTTGCCTCAACCGCCTTAATTTTCAAAAAAAAGTATCCGCCTTTAATCCAAGAATAATTCTCCGCGGCTAAATAAAATTTTTCCAAATATTCTCCGGCTTTCTCCGGAGCTTTTAACTCTATTACTAACTCTCCCGTTTCTCCCGATGCGATCTTACCGTCAATTTTGGCGGTCTGTTTACCACTCAACCAGTTTGACCCCTTAAAAACCGAAATATGATCTCGCGGCTCCATTGTATAGGCGGAAATAAAACGATCGCCCGAAGCATTCCAAACAGCCGTGCCGATATTCTTAAATTCTAGTTTGATTGTTGCCGTCTCCCCGCCAGTAATTAAAATCGGATCCGCGATTGATTGCGACACAAACTTCGCCGCATAGGCCTCGTCTTTTATCTTCACATCCGGCTCCGCCGCTTTGGCTATATTTAGCCAAAAAAACGAACAAAATATTATCACTGTAACCAAAATTGGAGATTTTTTTGAATTACTCTTCATAGCAAAATAATTATACCAAAAAAACTGATAGACCACAATTGATTTCCCACCTAAAAAATGATAGACTAACGAATAATGACTCATGGCGATAATTGTTTAATTGTTTAATTGTTAAATTAAAAATTGTTTAAAAATTGAAAATTGTAAATTGTAAATTATCGTGATATGTCTACCCGCGTTATCGCCCACAACACCATCATCCAAATAATCGGAAAAATTATTTCTGTGGCTTTGGGTTTGCTCGCTCTCGGCATGATGACGCGATATTTGGGACAAGAACAATTCGGCTGGTATATTACCGTAATTTCTTTTCTGACTTTCGCCGGTATTTTGACAGATTTCGGATTGATCCCGGTCAGCGCGCAAATGTTAAGCGAACCGGAACATGACAAAACAAAATTATTCCGCAATCTTATCGGCTTCCGCTTAGCGACCGCGATAATTTTTCTCGGCCTCGCTCCTCTGGCCGCGTTATTTTTTCCTTACCCGACAATAGTCAAACAAGCTATCGCGTTAACCGCTGTTGCTTTCATTGGTGTGGCAATTAATCAGGTGTTCTTTGGTTTATACCAAACAAAATTAAAAATGCACATCCCGACAATCGGCGAACTGACCGGCAGGATTGTGCTGGTCGTCGGCCTTTGGCTGTTGATTAATCTAAAATCCGGATTCATACCGATCATGATGGTGGTAGTTTTGAACAGCCTTAGCTATACTCTTATATTATGGATCGCGGCTAAAAAATATACGGCTGTCAGCCCGGCTTTTGATTGGGCCGTCTGGCAAACGATTATGAAAAAAATGTGGCCGGTAGCGATCGCAATTATTTTTAATGTTGTTTATCTAAAAGGCGACGCGATTATTCTCTCAATTTTTAAAAGCCAATCCGAGGTCGGTATTTACGGCGCGGCTTATCGCGTGATTGATATTTTAGCGCAAACCGCGATGATGATTATGGGTGTAATCATGCCATTGCTCGCCTACAATTGGTCGCGTAATCTAAAAGAAGAGTTTAAAAAATATTACCAGCAAGCCTTTGACATCATCATGCTTATGGCCGTGCCAATCATAATTGGATTGATAATGCTGGCGGACAAAATTATGATTTTTGTCGCTGGCAGTGAGTTTGCTGACGCAAGCAGACCCTTGCAAATTTTGGCGATCGCGATTTTTGGTGTATATTTAGGCGCGGTGTTCGGCCATGTCGCGGTAGCAATCAACCGGCAAAAGCAAACTCTGTGGATTTACATTTCCGACGCGATTTTAACTCTAATCGGCTATTTGTATTTCGTTCCCCGCTTCGGCATGTCCGGCGCGGCGTGGATGACAGTGTTTTCCGAACTCTACGCCGGCTTCTTGCTTTGGCTGACAATCAGATATTACAGCCAAGAAAAAATCCAACTAAAAACTTTTGGCAAAATTCTGCTCTCTGGATTAGCAATGTCGGCCGCATTATGGTCAACAAAATCAACCGGACTATTCATCCAATTGCCTGTAGCTTGTTTGGCTTATTTAATGGCAATTTTCTCATTAGGAGCGGTTTCTAGACAAACCATCAAAGACGTCTTTACTCTAAAGACGAAAAATCAGGCCGCGCCGCCGACCTGATTGACGAAGGAACGCCGTAATGGCGCATTCCAAGATTCTTCATTTGAATTGAATCGTTTTCATTATACCATCAAACATCGCCGCCACTTTGTCCGGATCTTCCTGGTCAGTGGCTGATACCCAAAATCTAAACTCATTTCCGTTAACAAAAAAAGAATAAATAAATTCTCTAATGTAGCCGCCGTCATCTTCAAGACTTCGGCCGCGGTATTGAACAACTGTTCGAGCGCCTTTCTGTCCGCTAAAATACACTTCTTTATTTTCTATTATCTCCCCATCGCCTTCTACTTGTTCGCGAAGGATTTTTAATCGCTCTTCTTCCTGCGCCGACAACTCCGTATTGGATAGAACCTTGCCGGTCTTCACATAAAAAAGAATTTCCGGATAACCTTTGTTATCTGGAGCAATCAAGCTCCCTTCTCCGCCATCCTCACTGCTGAACTCGCCATACACCACCGGCGTATCCAACGAAAAGAGCTCACTATCAAAATAATGAATGCTTGGGGTGTAATCTTTAACCCCAACCCTGTCCACGCCAAAGTTATTAATCACGGAGCAGCCGCCTCCCGCGATAAGAAATAACCCCAAAACTACCGCTATTTTCTTCATAATAATTTATGGTTTAAAAATTAAAAACGTGATACACTATTTTAGAGGTTATTTGTATTATAACAGAACGGGCCAAAACCCGCAATCTAAACCCGCAAGTTGTTTATGTTCATTTGGTTGGTAATAATTTACGCCCTATTATTCGCTTTTTTGTCTTGGCGCAGATTTGATATCGCCCTGGCCTTATTTTTCTTTGCCTTGCCAAGCTATCTTATCCGTTTTAACATCGGCTCCTTGCCGACCACGCTATTGGAAGTGATGTTGTGGATTATTTTTTTAACTTGGACAGTGAGACTGATAAAAAACTACAAAAAAATATCTCTTATCTCCTATCTCTTATCTCCTATCGGCAAACACAATAAATTATTCGCTGTCGCGTCCACCCTCTTTCTGCTCGCCGCGACTGTCTCTATATTCACTTCTTCAAACACTCTATCGGCTCTCGGCGAATGGAAAGCATTCTATGTTGAGCCAATACTGCTATTCTTTATCCTAATTACAACATTAAACACCCAACCATCTTCTAACACTCAAAAAATTTTCAATTTTCTCCGCCCAAGGCGGACCCGCCTCGGGCAGGAATTTTCAATTTTCAAACAAAATCCAAAAATCCCAAATCTAAAATTCACTATAATTTTTGCGTTAATTCTCTCTGGTCTGATTACTGCGATTCTTGCGATCTACCAGCATTTTACCGGCTGGATGGTGCCTGACGCCTTTTGGACTAATCAAAACACTTATCGTGTTACCGCTTGGTATGGATTTCCGAATGCAGTCGGACTTTTTCTCGCCCCCATTTGGCCGCTGGCGTTATATTTAATTTTAAAAAACAAGAAACAAGAAACAAATAAATACAAAAAAATAAATCAAAAAATAAAAGCTTGGATATTTGAAAATTGGAATTTAAAAATTATTTGTATCTTGTATCTTGTATCTTCGCCGCTCGCAATTTATTACGCTCGCTCCACTGGCGCTCTCGTCGGCCTCGTAGCCGGTCTATTATTTTTTCTCTTTTTTTACAATAAAAAAACTCGCCTTATCGCCTGCCTCGTAAGCCTCGTCGGTCTTGTGAGCCTCGTAAGCCTCCCCGCAAACAATCCAATCAAACAAGAATTACTATTTCAGAACCGCTCCGGCCAAATCCGTCTGGCAATTTGGAGCGAAACTTGGCAATTTCTAAAAGATAATCCTATCTGGGGCGCGGGCCTCGCTTCTTACCAAGATAAAATCAAACCCTATCACACGACCGTCAATGGCGAGGGCATAGAAATTTTTCATCATCCGCATAATATATTTTTGACAATGTGGGTGAATGCTGGATTGGCGGGATTGATTGGATTTATGTTAATCATATTCGCAATTTTCAATTTTCAATTTTCAATTTTCAAACAATTCAAAAATTTTTCAATTTTCAATTTATGTATATTAAGCAGTTTGGCGATAATCCTCGTTGCTGGTCTAGTGGATTCGCCATACATCAAAAACGATCTGGCGATGTTGTTTTGGCTTCTGCCGGCGATGTTGGCCGCCATACCGCATAATGAAAATAAAAAAGACGCATTGCAATGCGTCTCTACAAAATTAAATCCCTAATTCAACAATCTCTTCAGATACTGTCCCGTATAGCTTCTCTTTACCTTCGCCACATCCGCCGGCGTGCCTTGGGCGACGATTTCACCGCCGCGGCGGCCGCCTTCCGGGCCCAGATCAATGATCCAATCCGCGCATTTAATTACATCTAAATTGTGTTCAATAATTAAAACCGTGTTGCCCTTTTCCACTAATTGATTCAAAACTTCCAACAAACGGCGAATATCTTCAAAATGCAAACCGGTCGTCGGCTCGTCTAAAATATATAAAGTGCGGCCGGTGGCGCGGCGAGCAAGCTCGGTCGCCAATTTAACGCGCTGGGCTTCACCGCCGGAAAGAGTGGTGGCGGACTGGCCAAGATGAACATAACCCAAACCGACATCGCGTAGAATCTTCAATTTATCGGCAATCGCCGGCACATCGCGGAAAAACGGACACGCTTCTTCTACCGCCATACCGAGAACATCAGCGATATTTCTGCCATGATAATGCACTTCCAACGCTTCTTTGTTGTATCGCTTGCCTTGGCATTCGGCGCATTCCACAAACACATCTGATAAAAATTGCATTGGAATGCGGACATAGCCTTCTCCGGCGCAGGCCTCGCATCGGCCTCCGCCTTTGACATTAAAACTAAATTTGCCGGCGTCATAATTGCGCATTTTTGCTTCCGGCACAGCGGTAAACACGTCGCGAATCGCGCTGAACACACCGGTATAAGTTGCCGGATTGGAGCGAGGAGTGCGACCGATCGCGGTTTGATCAATCACAATCACTTTATCAATATTTGATAAGCCAACGACTTTTTTGTGTTCGGCCGGCTCATCTTTGGCGCGATAAAAATGTTTGTTTAATGATTTGCCGAGAATATCGCTGATCAAAGTTGACTTGCCGGAACCAGAAACGCCGGTAACGCAAACTAATTTGCCTAATGGAATATCAACATCAATATTTTTCAAATTAAACGCTTTAGCGCCGATAATACTGATGATCTTGCCGCTGCCTTTGCGATGTTTTTTAGGCGCGGAAATTGTTTCTTTACCTAACAAATAACGGCCGGTTAAAGATTTCGCGCTTCGTTTAATATCTCCAACTGTACCGCTGGCGACAATCTCTCCGCCGTACTCGCCCGCGCCAGGCCCGACATCAACCACATAATCCGCCGCTTCAATCATGGCTTTGTCATGCTCAACCACAATCACAGTATTATCTTGGTCGCGCAAAAATTTCAGCGTACTTATCAACTTGTCATTATCGCGCGGATGCAAACCAACCGATGGCTCGTCCAAAATATAAATCACACCAGTTAAACCGGTAGAAAGCTGGGTGGATAATCTGACTCTCTGCGCTTCGCCGCCGGACAATGTGTTGATTGAACGATCAAGTGATAAATAATACAGACCAACCCTTAACAAATCCTCCAACCGCTTATCAATTTCTCTAATAATCGGCGCGGCCACCATCAACTCGTTCTTGCTAAATTGTTTGCTTGCGCTTTTTTTCGCTGTCAACCAAGTCTTAAAAAACAAACCTGCCTCTTCCGCGCTCATTTCCGCCAAATCTGCGACAGAATGGTCGTCAATTTTTACAAACAGAGATTCTGTGCGCAAACGCTTTCCTTTGCACACAGAACAAACCCTCTCATGCATATATTGCTCTATCTCTTTTCTGACATATTCAGAATCGGTTTCAAAATGCCGCTGGGTCAAATTCGGAATAATCCCTTCAAACTGCGCTTTTTTGCCCGCGACTTCATACTCCTCTCCGTCAGTGCCATAAAACAAAACATCCATCACGTCTTTGGTTAAGTCTTTTGCCGGAGTATTTAAAGAAAAATTATGCGCCCTCGCCACTTCCGCCAAAAGTTTTTGATAATGGCCATGATTGCCGACGATTCTGGTCCAGGGCTGAATCGCGCCTTCGGCCAAAGTCAAGCGCGGATTGGGAATAACCAGCTCCGGATCAACTTCCAAAGTAATGCCGAGGCCGGTACAGCGCGGACAGGCGCCATAAGGGCTGTTAAAACTAAAACTCCGCGGCTCAATTGGGTCAAATCTCTTGCCGCATTGCCGACAAAACGCGTTAGTGGAAAAAATATAATCCTCGCCTTCCGTCTCATCGCAGATAACCGCATCGCCGTTTGATAAATCAATCGCCTTATCAACTATCGCGGCGAAGTCTTGTTTTTTAATGTCAGAAACTCTGCCGGCCAACAATTCCACCGTATATTTTTTCTGCGGTTCAAATTTAAATTTACTAACCTCGATCAATTTCATCACCATGCCATTAACCCGCGCCTCTTCAGCGCCGGCTTGCTCCAAACGCGATAATAATTCTTTCAATTTAATCTGTCCATCTTGAATCAATGGCGAAAGAATTAGCAAAGCGTTTGACCGCCTGCCGATTTTTCTTACTTCTTCAACAATTTCGCCGATTGAATGCGCGCGAACCGCGATACCGCATTCAGGACAATATTGCGTGCCGAGCCGGGCGAACAACAAACGCAAATGGTCGTAGATTTCCGTAATTGTGCCGACTGTTGAACGCGGATTCTGCAAAACCGACCGCTGGTCAATCGCGATGGTCGGCGACAAACCTCTAATCTCGTCAACATCCGGCCTATCCTGCAATTCCATAAATCTCCTCGCGTAGGCTGACAAGCTCTCGGCATACCGTCTCTGCCCCTCGGCGTAAATCGTGTCAAAAGCCAAAGAGGACTTTCCCGAGCCGGAAAGTCCTGTGATTACCGTAAGTTTATTTTTTGGAATCTCGAGCGAAACATTCTTCAGATTATGCACCCGAGAGTTGATGATTTTGATGCTATTCACAAATTTTAACAATTAATTTTTATCCCTACAACTGGTTGGATCATCCCCCCAGTTCCAAAAACCAATAAGTACCTCAGCAGTAGGAGCAACAGCCAACCCGTAACCTAACCCCGCCAGAGAACCAACTCCGGGAAATATGAACGTACCCACGACACCGCCAACCGCCGTGCCCGCGACCATTCCATCCAAACTCGGCCATTTCATCCCATTTTCCACAGCCGGAAAATTAGTCCTGGTAATATGTATATTACATAAATATCCATTCTTTAACTCATCAAGAGAAATCAAATTCTGGGTATATTTCGGATCATTGGCGACGATAAACGCGACAGTTGGAACAGACACATAAGCGCAGGAGCACCCCATATTCCCCGGTCCGCAATTTACTGTTGAATAATACTTTTTTTGAAAGGCGGTTGATAAATTAACACTGCAATCGTGCGAACGCGGAGCGGTCTGACCAACTGCGTGCCAATCATCTGTGCCTCCCGTCCACGGCATACCCTCAAACCAACCATTGACACTCCCGCCTGTTTCATCATTCACTTCCACTCCAAGATAAAAACCGGCTAAACCACCATAATCATTACAAATTGTTTCTATTGAAGAAACATACGGAATTTTATAAAGATCACCGTTTTTATTGCTCACATAATCAACATCTTTAACTTCTTTAATTTTACCCTCGCTCTTGCATAAGGCCAATAGTTTAATATTATTCCCTGAATCTACCGCCGGAACTCCAACCGGACCAAAAGTTCCGTCAACTGCTCCAATCAACATACCATTAACACACTTCCCTTTCAAACACACTGACTTATCAGCAGTACTACAAACCGTCCCGCTACACGTCAATCCTCCGCTTCCTTCCACATAATACTCCTTGCCGCAAGCCGGTTTCGCGTCATCATAAGTCTTAAATCCTTTCTGCTGTCCTTCAGAATATTGGTTCTTATATTCCTCGCTGGATGTTTCTTTGGCGAAATAGAATTTTTTGTCTTTGGCTAAATCGCAATATGGCGGGACTAAACCAGCGGTATTAATCATCCATATTTGCGGCAGACGAAAATTAACTAAATACGGATTGATTAAATTCAAAATAAAATACGCCATTACCGCCAAAAACAAGCCCATCAGCGCGTTGCCAATTTTTTTATGCGCGCCACTGATCATCTCTTGATTCCCGCCGGACATTATCCAATCAAATCCGGCTTTGATAATCATCATTACGGCCAAAATACTAGCTACGACTATGCCATAGCGATAAATCCATTTTATAAACTCGCCGATGTGAGCGAAAGTGCTTGGCTGATTGCCTGCTTCGCCCCAATTCACACCCATCTTGGCTGTTGTTCCTGGCAGACAAAATCCGATTAATTTATTGGATGAGTCCTTTTCCATTTTGCAAGCTTCCTTAGTTTCATCGTTCGGTCCGACAAATGTTCCGAATGCCTTGACCTCACAGTCATCCTTTGTCCAACAGCGCTGATCAACGCCGGTGTAAGTAAAACCGACTCCGCCGTCCGCGCTACCACCAGAACTTGACCCACCGCCAGAGTTAGAACTTTCTGCTGGTGTAAAAGAAGAATCATCTGACACACAAAAACCACTTTCACATTTGGCGTTTTCTCCGCAATCAATATCAGTGGAACAATCTTCCGCAAAAGAAACCGACGCAAATAAAAACTGCCCGAATAACAAGATTAAAAAATAAATTGTAAACTGTAAATATTTTTTCATAAAATTCTACTGTCATTGCGAGGAGTCCTCGCGGACGACGCGGCAATCCATCGTGGTTATTCACGATTGTTCTGGATTGCTTCGTCGTCGCGCGAGCTCCTCCTCGCAATGACGGATAGCCTGTCATTGCGAGCCGCAGCGAAGCAATCCAGTCGCCGCAATATAGAACAATCATTGATAATCGCGATGGATTGCCACGTCGCTCGTTCCTCGCTCCTCGCAATGACAGCTGGCGCCGACCGACATTGGGCGGGTTATCTGTCATTGCGAGGAGGCCGACGTTCGTCGGCCGACGAAGCAATCCAGTCGCTGTAATCCAGTCGTTTGTCATTGCGAGCCGCAGCGAAGCAATCCAGTCGCCGCAATCCAATCATTCAAAAATCGTCTGATAAATCTTTCCATTTTGGATTCATCTTTTCTATCAACGCAAGTTTCTTTTTTCTTGAACCGGTTTTAATTTGTTTTTCCCTCATAATAGCGTTCTTCGGGTCTGTGTATCCTTCATAAAAAACTAACATTTCCAGATCATACTTACCTGTGAACGTCCTTTTTTAAATTTTCTCTTTATGTTCCCATACTCTGCGAAACAAATTGTTCGTTACGCCAGTGTAGAGCGTGCCATTTCTGTCATTTGCCATTATATAAACATAATAATCTTTAATCATACCCAATATGTGCGCGACTGGATTGCTTCGCTTCGTCGCTCACAATGACAGCCAGGACACTTCCGCTCTTTTTATTCCGTATGCATGTGCGACTGGATTGCTTCGCTGCGGCTCGCAATGACAGATGGCTGTAAATATTTTCTCATTTTGTTTTATTCAAAAAGCTCAAAATAATTTCGTCCCATTGTTGCGCGGTCAAAACGCCGCCGATTTTCACGCCATTGACTAAGTAGCTTGGCGTGCCTTGCAATCCGATTTCCATCGCGTCCTTGGTATCAAGATTGATTTCCTGATTATATTTTTCAGTCGCCAAACAAAGATTGAACATATCAGTGTTCAGTCCCAGCTCTTTAGCGTTCGCCAACAAAGCTTCAGTTTGCAAATCTTGTTTGGTAAAAAGCAAATTATGATACACCAAAAATTTTCCCTGCTCCTGCGCGCAAGACGCCGCTTCAGCCGCGACTAAAGAATCCTGGTGAATACTGACCAACGGCAGATATTTGAAAACCACCCTGACTACCGGCTCGTACTTGCGCATCACTTCTTGAAAAATCGGAAACGCTTCGCGCGAGTAAGGGCATTGAAAATCATAAAAAACCAAAATCGTCACCGGCGCGTTTTCATCTCCGACAACTTGATTGCTCGGCCGAATATATTTAGCGTAATCTCCGATAAAATCGCTGGTGTTTTGAGCATTGGACAAAAACTGCGCCGTGCTCATCATTTTTTTATTGCCGGCAAACTGTTTGCTCACGCTCTCCGCGTCGCCGAATCGTAGCTGCCAAGCGTAATAAGCAAAAAATCCGGCAAACGACAGGCCGACGATTAAAACCAATCCGGCTACTGTCAAAATCGCGACACCCCAGCCTTTTTTATACCACTTTTTCACCACTCCCGAGATGTCAGTTTGTGAGGTAAAATTTTCCGCCATATTTTTTGAGTAACTATATTATAGCAGGTTTTAAGATTTGTCAACAGTATATATGTGCGAACTTACGAACAGGATACGAAATTACGAACTACGAAAACAGCAATTTAACAATTTAATAATCGCTTGCTTTATCACCACCCCAGCCTCCCTCTCCTCATCAAATACTCAAGCCTAATGATATTATACGCTAAAAACTCGTTTTCTATTTTGCCGTCCAGAGCGAGTTGGGCCGCTTTTTTTATTGAAGTCGGAACAAGTTTAATTGGAAAATCTTCATCGCCGACCAATAGAGCGGGGAACAGATTTTTCGCCAAAAAAACGTGCGCCGTCCATAATAGATTTTCCGTCGGAAATTTAGTGTGAAAATGTTTCCATATTTTCGCGTCAAACCCGGTTTCCTCGCGCAACTCGCGATGAGCCGCTTTCAACGGCGATTCATGCTTTTTGTCGCGCCGCCCAGCTGGAAGAAACAGCACATTGCCGCCATGCCGATGCCTAAACTCGCGTATTAATAACAATCTACCCCTATCATCAAACGGCATTATCACCACAGAATCATTGCGGGAGCAATACTCAAAAATTTTCCTAGTCCCGTCAGGATACCTCACCGGCCGCTGGTCAATTTCAAAAATAATGCCACTGTAGACTTTTTTGAACGGACCATATTTCAATTTTCTTACTTTACGCGACATATGAGTCGATAATTTACCAACAGTATCACCTGTCATTGCGAGCGAACCGCCAGCTGGCGGTGAGCGTGGCAATCCATCGCCGTTTAGCGACTGGATTGCTTCGTCGCGCGAGCTCCTCGCAATGACAGATGTGCCGCTCAATTCACTACTTTATAGACTTTATAGACTTTCGGACTTTACGGACTTTAACGCTAGTATCTATAACCCTCCGTCTTATACGGCCCATTATGATCAATACCCAAATAATCCGCCTGCGTTTTGGTGAGTTTGGTGAGCTTGACGCCGATTTTTTCCAAATGCAGACGCGCGACTTCTTCGTCCAATTCTTTTGGCAAACAATATACGCCGATTTTGTATTTCTTCTGCCACAACTCCATTTGCGCCAACACTTGATTGCTGAAAGAATTGCTCATGACAAATGAAGGATGTCCAGTGGCGCAACCTAAATTAACCAAACGGCCTTCGGCTAATAAATACAGCTCTCTACCATCGGATAAAACATATTTATCAACCTGCGGTTTGATGTTTATTTTTTTTACGCCTTTAGCTTTATTTAATTTTTCCACCTCAATTTCATTATCAAAATGCCCGATGTTGCAGACAATCGCCTGGTCTTTCATTTTTAACATGTGTCCAAGAGTAACAACTCCCAAATTGCCAGTCGCGGTAACATAAATATCAGCCGAACCCAGCGTGTCTTCCACGGTTTTGACTTCATAACCCTCCATTGCCGCTTGCAGAGCGCAAATCGGATCAATCTCTGTGATAACAACACGACTGCCTTGCCCGCGCAATGCTTGAGCGCAGCCTTTCCCCACCTCGCCATAACCGCAAACTACCGCGACCTTACCTGCCAGCATAACATCCATAGCGCGGTTTAGTCCATCAACAATTGAATGGCGGCAGCCATAAATATTATCAAACTTTGATTTGGTGACAGAATCATTCACGTTAATTGCCGGGAACAATAATTTTCCGGCTTTTTCCATTTGATACAACCGATGCACGCCGGTTGTGGTTTCTTCTGACGCGCCTTTTATTTTTTTCGCGACACTCGTCCATCGCTTCGGATTTTTCTTGTATTCTAATTTTAATTTTTTCATCAATTCTCTAAAATCCTCGCCTTCATCTTTAAAATCAGCGTCTAAAATTTTTGGCTCTTTCTCCGCTTCCACACCCTTATGAATCATCAGGGTCGCATCACCGCCATCGTCAACTATTAAATCGGGTCCAACCCCACTCCCAAAATCCAAAGCTCTTTCTGTGCACCACCAATATTCTTCTAATGTTTCGCCCTTCCAAGCAAAAACCGGAATCCCGGCTTTAGCCACTGCCGCGGCCGCGTGGTCTTGCGTGGAAAAAATATTGCATGATGCCCAGCGAACTTTCGCGCCCAAAGCAACCAGTGTTTCAATCAACACCGCGGTCTGAATTGTCATATGGAGAGAGCCGGTAATTTTCGCCCCATTAAGTGGTTTTTTAGCGGTATATTTTTTGCGGATAGACATCAAACCTGGCATTTCTTTTTCCGCGATCTCCATTTCTTTTCTGCCCCAATCGGCAAGAGAAATGTCTTTAACTTTAAAATCTTTTGGCATAGTAAAAAATATTTTAATCAACCGCGATAAACCAGATACGCGACATAAACCGCGTACAATAATATAAACATCGCGCCCTGCCAGCGATCCAATTTTCGGCGCGCGCCGATAAACATAAATAAAAATAACAATAGAGTGGCGGTTATGCTTACCAACACATCAAAATTAATTATTGAGTTGAAAGGCAGAGGCAAAATCGTGCCGGTCAAACCCAAAATCCAAAACACATTAAAAATATTTGAACCGACAATATTGCCGACCGCGATATCATTTTGCTTGCGAATAACGGCGACCACGGAAGTGGCCAATTCCGGCAATGAAGTGCCAACCGCGACAATTGTTAAACCGATTAAAACTTCCGACATTCCGGCCAACCTTGCCAGGATGACCGCGTTATCCACCAAAATTTTACCGCCAACAAATAGCGCCGCCAATCCGCCAATAGTAAATGTGGCCGATAACCAGGTAGAATAAACCCGCGCTTTTTCTTCACTCGCCTCTCCCTGCCGCGCCAAACTTACAATGTAAAACATAAAAATTCCCAAAAAAGCAATCAGAGCCAAACCATCGGTGCGAGTGAGAGCGTTAAAATCCACGCCGTCAAACAAGCGGTCGTTGCCCATGATAAACACCAAAACTACCGCCAATAAAGCAAAAGGAATCTCTTTCCAAGTTGTATTTTTTTTGACTGACAATGGATAAATCAGCGCCGTTATACCCAAAATAAGCAAGATGTTCGCGGTGTTACTGCCAATAACATTGCCAATGGCAATATCAGTCGCGCCGCGAAAGGCGGAAAAAAGATTAACCACTAATTCCGGCATCGAAGTGCCAAAAGCCACAATCGTCAAACCAATTACAATCGCCGGCACGCCCCATTTTTGCGCTAACGATGACGCTCCGCGCACCAAAAATTCCGCGCCGGCGACTAAAACCGCCAAACCAATAATAAATAGAAAAATCGCTAAAAACATAAAATTAAATATACCAATATACTAATTTACTAATGATACTAATGGATACTAATACCCTTTGATGCAAATATTCGTATCCATTAGTATCATTAGTACTCTATTCGTATATTAGTATTGTAATTTATCTCCAAACGCCCCCTCGTATCTCTCCTCAAATTCACTCCTTACAAACCGATGGTTCTGCGTGCCGTAATTTTCCACAGCATAGGTCGCGGCGACAGCGCCGACTTGGCCGCAGGTTTTTAAATTTAACCCATTGGCGTAAGCGAAAAAGAATCCGGCGCGATACGCGTCGCCGGCGCCGGTTGGATCATCAACTGAACGCGGCGGACAGACACCAATCTCAATAATCCCCTCTTTTGTTGTTATTATAGAACCGTGCTCGCCAAGAGTTGTGATAACGACTTCAACATGATTTAACAATTCTTTCATATCCCAGCCGGTCTTCTCTTGCGTCAATTTCATTTCATAATCATTTGCAACATAAAATTTCGCCTGGCCGATTATCATCATCAATTCCTGCGGCGTAAAAGCGGTGAGTTGGTGCGAGGGGTCAAACACAAACGGAATTTTTTGTTCGTAGCACTCTTTGGCGTGTTTTATCATGGCTTCTTTCTTCGTCGGAGTAATCAACGCGAAATCAATTTTATCTTTCGCGCCATCCACTGACAAACCAACCGCGTCCTCACCAGCTCCGCTATAAAACGCGATAATCTGATTGTCGTCTTTATCAGTGGTAATATGAGCCGAAGCGGTAAACTTATCTTCCACTGTTTTTATATGCGAAGTTTCTATCCCGACATTTTTAAAATGTTTCAAATAATCCGACGCGTCTTTACCCAACGCGCCCAAAATCAACGGCTCCCCGCCCAAAAGTTTCATGGTATAAGCGATGTTGCCGGCGCATCCGCCAAAATTCTTGTTTAATTTATCCACGACAAAACTGACATTCAAAATATGAATCTGGTCGGGTAAAATGTGGTTTTTAAAACTATCCGGAAAATCCATCACGTAATCATACGCGAGTGAGCCGGAGATCAAAATGGACATATTTTTTTAGACCAACACGACCTGTCATTGCGAGCTACCCAAGGGAGCGCGGCAATCCATTGTAATTATCCGCGATTGTTCTGGATTGCTTCGTCATTACGCTGCGGCTTCATTCCTCGCAATGACGGTAACTTTTATTATCCAGTATATTCTACCACAAAACTGTTTTATTTCAACCCCACGTCTGTCATTGCGAGCCTTCGCAGGCGAAGCAATCCACACCACTCTCTACCTCCTAATCAACACCGCCAAACCCTCAATATGAGCAGTGCGTGGGAAAAAATTATATAATTTCATGAACTTAATATCATAAAGCTCTTTCAGTATTCCCAAATCCCGCGCGTGAGTGGATAAATTGCAAGATAAATAAATTACCTGCTTGGGTTTAATTGCCAAAATCCTCTCCACCACCCTCTTATCCAACCCGGCTCGCGGCGGATCGACAATAACCACCTTATCAGATGCAATCAGCTCTATCATCTTCTCCGCCGCCACACAAATTACTGTATTGCGTCCCCTCTCCTTGTAGGAGAGGGATAGGGTGAGGTCTCTCTCCACCGCCTCAATATTCTCTTTAGCAAATCCAATCGCCTCCTCATTATTATCCACCAAAACGCAATCCTTGAATTTCCCCGCCAGCGGCAAGCTGATTGAGCCAACTCCGGAATAAAAATCTAGTACGGACAGGTCGCGACCTGTCCCTTCATCTCCAAACGCAAATTTTTCAATATCCCCTAACACTCTTTCAAAAACTGGCACATTTATCTGAAAAAAACTAAACAAACCATATTTTAATTTTATCCCAAACAAATCCTCTTCCAAATAGTCCAGGCCGGCTTGATACAGAATATCCGTAGGCACTGACGCCGGACTTTTGTGAGTGGAATAAAAAACCGTCAACCCGACAAAATTATTTTTCAATTCCGGATAATGCTCAAATTGCAAACGGTCTTTCAAAAACAATCCTGCCAAAACCTCGCCTTTTTGATTACAACGAACGATCATTGTTTTCAAACTCCTAATCGGAATCTGATTTTGATTTATCCATTCTAACAATTGTAAAGCAACTTCGTTAATTTCCGGCCGAGCCAGCTCGCAAACAGTGATCGGAATATATCGCCGGCTTTCCCGAATATGAAACCCTAAACTTATTTTTCGTCCAAATTCCACAAAAGAATACTCCATCTTGTTTCTATATCCATACTCTTTTTCATCGCTGACAATTTCCAAATCACCAGCATCAATCCCGCCCAATTTTTTATACGTCTCAACTGCAATTTCTCGCTTCCACTTGTTCTCTGCCTCAAAATTCATAATCTGCCAAGGCGAACAGGATAAAAAATGGCTCTCCTTTGGTTCAATCCGCTCCGGCGACGGCTTTATAATTCTTGTCGCCACTGCTTCCAAATGAGTCTTTTTATTTTTCAAAATCTCAAGCTCCACTTCTTCGCCGGGCAAAGCATTCCAAACAAAACAGACTCGACCGTCATCAAGCCTGCCGAGCCCTTGCCCGCCGAAAACTAATTTTTCAATGTTTACTTTCATTCAAAAGCCACTTAATACTATTTTTATAAGCCCTAATCACATACCAATACCATTTGTTTTTCCGCCCTTCGTCCGCTTGATCCAAAGCGCTAAAATACAATTTTCTGTTTTGATACAAAAACAAGATCGGCGGGTATCCGCTCTCCCACAGAAGAAAATTCAACAGAAGCCGGCCGACCCTGCCATTACCGTCTTCAAACGGGTGTATGCACTCAAAACGTTGGTGCCAATCAGCGGCTGCGGCCAGCGGGTGGCGCGCGCTTTTTTTATTTTTTTTCCACCACTCTAAAAGCATGCTCATTTCGCGCCGCACCCCCCCAACCGGAGTAGTGGTTTTATTATTAACTATAATTTCAACCCGTTTATAGCCCGTGTTCGTGGGCAAATCTTTCATTAGCGCTTTGTGCAGATTTATTATTTGGTGCTGATTCAATCTGAATCTGCCTCTCCTCAAAAAATTAAAGGCTGCAATTGAATTCCTTACCTCCCTGATCTCTCTCCGCTCTATATTTTTTTTGATATAACTATTTTTCACTATAGAGTTAACCTCCGCTTTGCTCAACCTGCTGCCCTCAATAGCGTTTGATTCAAAAATAAACTGCACCGCGTAGCGATTCCACAGCCGTTCTCTTTTAGCATCGGACAGGCTGAGCATCCGATATTTCAGCTCTATCCTTAAATCCTCAATCTTGCCAATCTGTTCTTGATTAAAAATTTTTTCAAACGCAAATAAATCGGACAAATTTTTTTGGGTCAACCTTTTCTCTTTACCGGACAATTCAACATAATAATGGCTCAAATCGTTAGGGATACTTTTGCCTAAATAAACCTGAATTTTTTTATTTTTCTTATTTATTCTAATATACTCGGTAAGATAAAAAAACGGCTTATTCTTGACAAATTTTTTGTATATCTGTGGCATAATAGTTAGGGATACTTTTTGCGCATTTATTATATTACTAAAATCAAAACCTGTCAACTCAACTCAAACATCCAACGGACTCGCAATCCCAGCCAAATTACTTGTAGCAACATGGGTATAAATCTGCGTCGTCTGCAGTTTAGCATGACCAAGCAATTCTTGTATATACCTGATATCCGTGCCGGCTTCAAGCAAATGCGTGGCAAATGAGTGGCGCAAAGTATGTGGAGACACATTTTTCTTAATCTCAGCCCTTTCCGCGGCCTCTTTAACAACTTCTTGCGCTGTTCTCTCTGTCAATCCACCACCGCGACCATTCGTGAATAAAAAATCTTCTGGCTGTTTTATCCTTTTCTGTGTTTCCAAGACTGGCCGTAATTTTTCTGGCAAACAAACATACCTGTCTTTGCTACCTTTTCCGTTCCTGACGATCAGAACGCCTCTCTCCAAATCAATATCTTGCGCGCGCAAATGAACCAATTCGCCAACACGCAATCCCGAGCCATAGAGTAAGCAAAGTATGCAATTATGTTTTGGTTTAACAGTAAGCTCAATCATTTTATGAACTTCATTTTTGGAGAGTACGTTCGGCAATTTTTTATCCTTTTTCGCGCGGGGAATGGAAAGAAAAAACTTGCGGCGCAAGATATTGCCAAAATAAAATTTCAAAGCGCTGTATGCGGTGTTGAGCGTGGAAGACGAGACTCCGTTATCGGCTAATTGCTCCAAATAACCGCGAATGTGGTTTGTGGTTATATCTCTCGCGTTTTGATTTGACCACCGAAGACAATCTGTAATATAATGGCAGTAGCTTTTGACCGTTTTTTGGCTAAGTCTCCGCAATTTCATCTCCTGCTGTAGTTTAACAATCGGATCCTGGCTCGGATAATATTGACTTTGTTCCATACCGGCAGTATGATTTAAAGTAATAAGCCAAATTATAGCATATTTTACGCAAATAAAAAACAACTTCGCTTATAGGTAGTTAAACGAAATTGGCAGGAGAGGCGGCG